>Ga0187782_10000429_pt1 | contig 28241 bp, 33 predicted proteins | sample 0715_SJ02_MP15_2_FD_132454 | JGI IMG/M metagenome (GOLD analysis project Ga0187782, IMG submission 132454) | Tropical peat soil microbial communities from peatlands in Department of Meta, Colombia - 0715_SJ02_MP15_20_MG | ecosystem: Environmental > Terrestrial > Soil > Wetlands > Peat | place... | reverse complement strand
TCTTCTAAGCCTGCTATGCCTGCATAATAGGCGCTTGTCGCTGTCCGGTAGTTGCCTGCAAGTGAACTGTTGGTTCCGGTGGAAATCAGCAGGGCAATCGCAACCACGCTGATCAGCAGCAGAGCAAAAACGGCAATCAGCATGGCAGCACCCGATTCTCTCGGTTGCCTGGACCTACGCGCATTCGAATTGATGTTCTTATTCATTGCTGCGCGTGCTCAATACGTCGGGTTGGATCTGTGACCTCGTCCGCTCAATTCCATCAGTTGCAACGATTGCGTTTGCATGTCCACCTGAGGAGTCTTCACGAGCAACGTTATATCCACGTCGCTGATGTTCTTTACCGTATTGTAATTTGCGGCCGCGGGGCTCGCGCACGGTTGAGGACCTGAGGGGGTGTTGCAAGTATATTGAAAAATCGGCACCGGCCAGTTCGGGAATCTGTTTGGATATTGCGCGGCAATCTGTGCCTGCAATGGCCCTGTGACGTTATTCATCACGTTCAGGACGAACGGCGTTAGCGCAGACGTGGGAGTGGCTGCAACGGGATCGCCCCCCACCGTTTTGGTAACCACACCCCGGTACAAGGTAGTTCCCACAAGTTGGTAGCGAACCCAACTCACCCCATTGCCGTTCCCCAAGTCGGTCTCCACGATCAGATCGAAATCGCCTGGAGTCGGGCTGCAAGTCGATCCCACATTGCAAGGAACTCCCGAATATCCCGGGTCCCAGGCGAACGGGCTAGCTGCATAGGCGGCGGTCGAGATCGGGTTTGAAAACATTCCCAGGGAAGGGTAGCCGGAGATATTAATGTCCCGCACGATCTGGTCGACACCCAGGCGCGCTTCCTGAAACGAGCCGGACATCTGTGATTCGCTGCTGTACTTTTGCTGGCTGAGCTGCAGCAGGCCAAACATTGCTGCGCAGATGAGCACAAAAATCGCCATCGCCACCATCAACTCCAGAATCGTGAACCCTCGCGAGCTCCGAGGCCGTCCCGTCACGATCACTTCTCCACCATCACATCGAGAGCGATAGGATAGGAGATCGAGCGCATGCCGCGTCGGAAGACGCCGAGAATGATCCGCCGGGAGATAACCGCCCCTGCCGGATTCACATTCGTGATTACTGCCCAACGCACGTCGGTCGTGGTGCCTGCGGGATCGTTCAGATCCGAGTAGGTGAAACTGTAACCAGGCACCTGCGCTGCCGTGTAATCGATGACCGGATAATTCTGGAAAATTACCACGGGACTGCCCACAACCGCATTCGGAGACGTGGGATCGCCCAATTGACAGGTCTGACTCAGCGGGCACACCACTCCCAGCGGATCGCTGAACGTGGTGGCGTTCAGAGGTTGCTCCCGCATTGCTTCCAGCACTCGCTGGGCAAAAACAAGGGCGGTCCCATCACTGCGATTGCTCGAATCCAGCATCACGGAGGTGGGGACGAGTTGTGCCACAGCCACAAGACCAACGATCACAATCGCGGTAGCGATCAGCATCTCCACCAGCGTGAAGCCGCGCTCGTTTTCCCACTTGACTCTGGTTGCTTCCTTCACTTCCTCATCTCGCTTTACTGCACTTGCTGCCAATTTCCCGAGGTGTCACAGGTCCAAATCTGAATGGAGCCGGCCGGCAGCAGCAAAACAGCGCGAAAGCCTGCTTCCGGGGCAACGCTGCTGGCCAAATAGAAGGCGTTCAACGTTGTCGCAGGGTTAACGGCGCCCCGCGCATCAAACAGGACCTCCGAGCCGGCCGGGGACGGGTTGGTCGTTGCCATCGTGCCAACCGCCCCCGCCACGAGTCCCGTCGTGTTCGGAACGCTGCCGGAGTCGACTAGGTTTCCGCTGGTTCCTAACAGAATCATTTTTTCTTCAGGGTCGAGCGAGCCGTTTCCATTCGAATCCGCCCACACATTCGTCATCCCCGGATTGGTCCCCGACGGCTGGATCACGCAGTTAACGGATTTGTTTAAGCGGATCGCCTCGTAGCGTGTCAGCAGCAAAATATCGCGCATCTGATTCGCTGCATTGGTCAACTCATACGAGTGATACGCGTGCAGGAACATCGGCAAACCGACCGCCATCAGGATCATGGCGACCGCAAGCGCGACGACGAGTTCCGTTAGGCTGAAGCCGGCGTGCCGCTTTGCGAACGCGCGCACCTCGAGACCTTTCCCCCTCATGTGACGAAATTGGCCTTGACCGCTACGGGACAGGTTACTACCACTAGGCTAGGCAGGCCCTATAAATTAGCAGGATTTCGGCTGGTTAGATAGCGTTACTGCGCCCGGTACTATACCTAGTATTATCAGAGGTTTAAAACGGCTTCTGAATCCTCACTTGTCCGCTTTTGCCTTCCCGCCAGTGTCCTTGTACTTTTTTCGCAAGCCGTCTTCGGTAAAAAAATCCGCGGGGAGGTTCGGGGCGTTGCTGCAGGTATCGTAGAAAATCTGGTAGATCCGACGTCCGTTGTGTTCGCGAGTTATCTGCTTGGGAGTCTGAATGCCTTGAGCCAGCTCATAATTTGTGTAAATCATTACGTCTTCATCTTTTTGGCGTGTTTCCTCGTTCGGTGTGCTGGCCACTGTGCGCTCAGGCAAATGCGTCAGCCGGTCGAGGGCCAGACGAACTGTGCGGTCTTCCTCGTCGGTAAAATCGACCCACTCCACTTCGCGCAAATCTGCCGTGCCAAGGCCCGCGTAGTGAAGGAACACCCCTTCTTCATCAGCTCGATGCAGCAGCAAGTTCCGTACCTGCCGCTTCAGTCCGGCCTGAAACTCCTCTACCACCGTGGCGTCAGATTCGCTGACGCCACCCTTGTCCATGGTCCAGCCCTTATCGCCGTCAAACAGCTGGATCACGTCCCCACCCTTTATGGGCAAGTTTCCCCACAGGACCGCGAACATTCCGCCTTTCGTGCTCTTGACGATATATTCCGTTCGATTCTTGTTCGGATACTGCCAGTCGCTCTTTACGAAGGAATACCCCAGCATCCCGCCATTACGGTCAAACTGCGCCACCCGCCCTTCGCATTGGCTCTGCGCCTGGTCCCGGTACAGCCCTCCGCCCAAAGCCTGAATGGTTTGATTCAGCAGCTTCCGCGCCTTGGCCTTGTTTTGATCCAAGTCCATGGTGTCCGGGTTCTGCGCCCGCGCCGGAAACACCAAATAACCGAAGATCAAAAAAAAACCAAGGGCCAAGGGGCCGGATTTGCAAACCCTTATCCGCACAACACCGAGCCTCCATTTACATTCAGAATTTCACCGTTGATGAAGTTTGCCAGGTCCGAAGCGAGAAACAGGATGGGCCCTGCAACTTCCTCCGCCGTTGCCGCGCGGCCCAGTGGAATCACGCTGGAGGCCATCTTCTTTCCCACCTTCGTGTTCAACACGGGGTTCGACATGTCCGTTGCCACCCATCCTGGCGCCACGCTGTTAACGAGAATTCCATGCGGTGCCAATTCCGTGGACAAACCCTTCGTCAAGCTGATGATCCCGCCTTTCGACGCGCCGTAGTGCGTGTGAAAGGATTCTCCGCGCTGACCGGCAGTCGAGCTGATCGGAATAATCTTCCCGGATTTCTGCCTGATCATCTGTGGCACCGTGAAATGAATCACCGAATAAACACTCTTCAGGTTGATGCGGATCATGTCGTCCCACTGTTTTTCGGTCATCTTTTCAATGGGAAGATCTTCCAGGTTCCAGATGCCGGCGTTGGCAATCAGGATGTCGATGCGGCCCAGCCGCTGGATGGTGCGTTCCACCAGCTTTCGGTTGTCTTCGTGTTTCCCCGCGTCGGCCTTGAACCCTTCCACGCGCGTGCCGTGCTTGGCCGCTTCCTGCTCGATTTGACGCGCTGCCTCCCTCGCGGAGTTGTAGCTGAAAACCACGTCCGCGCCGGCCTGTGCGAACAGTTTGACCGCCGCCGCGCCAATCCCCCGTGAACCTCCGGTAATCAGTGCCGCTTTGCCTGCCAGTGAAATCATATTTCCCCCAATGTTCTGTTTCTTAAAGTGAAAAGCGGTTGGATCCGGACTAAGATTTCAACGTGGAAACCCTACGGGCTCCCTTTGCGGCGGCGACCAGTTCGGAAAACAACCTGTCGGCTAAAGGGTCGGCCCCCATGCGTTCCGGATGCCACTGAACGCCAATCACCCAATTGGCGTCTCCGGTCCATTCCACAGCTTCTACCACCCCATCGCTGGCCTGGGATGTGATCCGCAGCTGTCGGCCGGGCATGGCGATCGACTGGTGATGCGAGCTGTTCACTACCGCCTGGGTCGACCCGGCCATCTTTGCCAGCTGGCTCTCTGGCGTAAAGCGCACGTCGTGCCGCGGATCGTCTGGCGGCTCTGGCTGAATGTCCTTCCTGCGATGAGGGACAGTCGTGCCGGTTTCGCTGTGCACATCCTGGATCAGCGTTCCCCCGAGATAGACGTTCAGGATCTGGCATCCATAACAGATCGCCAGGACCGGTTTCTGCTCCCCAAAGGCATGACCTAGGATGGCTTTGTCGGTCTCCTCCCGGGCTAGGTCGGGGAGCGCCGATTTGCCACGATTTGAGGCCCCATACTCCGCCGGGTTCACGTCTGCCGGGCTGCCGGGCAGAACAAACCCGTCGAGTTCTGACAGTTCCGTGTGGAGAGACCCAGGATGGCCGAGCGACAGCGGAACCGCCTGCCCCCCGGCTCTTTCCACCGCGTCCAGGTAATTCTGAAGTTTTGGCCGGTTCCCGGCCACCTCCTCCTGCGACGTCCGCCAGGGGATGCCTATCCTTGGTCGGTTGGGGCCGGTAAGTGTCATGGAATCCCAAATCGTAACATTGGGCGCAAACCCGGGCAACCCAACTCGAAATCAATGCCGAATTTCAAATCGGCCGTCTCAACATCATCCTCCACAGTCGCGGAAACAATCATTCATGGAAGCCCTTGATTTGAGTCAGGGGACCGGTGCATTTGCCTGAGGAGTCCGAGCTGCGCGCGCCTCCTCACTTCCCGGCGACGACATCCAAAATCTCACGCTCCCTCCCGACGAGCGCTTTCCCTGGACTCCCCTCCAAATCGAACACGATCACCTCATTCTCCCCCTGATGCATCCATGGCCCCGGCGTATACAGGGTCTTTTGCGGGCCGACGTTCCAGATCCGGCCGAGCGGCTTGCCATTTAGCCATAGCATCCCCTTGGTAAAGGCACTGGTGTCGAGGAACGTGTCGAGTGGCTCTGACATATCGGAATGGAACAGGCCGCGATAGAAACACGGGCCTTCACAGGGCGCTGACGTGAACGGAAGTCTCGCTACATCCGTCATGGAGAGGGAGTAAATGTTCCAATCGAGAAGAAGTTTTCCATCGAGTGTAACCTGTTTCGTGATGCCCTTGCGCTCGCCTCGCAGCACAGCGTTAAAGTTAATCCGCCCCATGTTCTCGACCAGAATATCCAGCCGCGCCCCGGCGAGTGGCACTTTCAGATGAATACGATTCTGGTCCAGCCGCCGATCGAGTGTGCCAACCCGCTTGCCATCCAAGAAAATCTCCGCATAGTCATGCATCTCGTCGAGCACAAGATCGCCGTCCGCTGATCCCCCAAGCTGCTTGCGATACAGAATGTACCCGTACGCCTGATCGAGGTCCTCCATGGTCATTACCTGTTCCGAGTGAACAGGCGCGGGCAGCACACTCCACAACGAAACCCCTTCTTCGACCTTGAACTCCGGAATCTTCGCGGCAGGTGCCACCTCGGGCACGTCCGGTGGCGTTTTCCCCGTGGCTTTGGCAATCACATCACGAAACGCAAAGTATTTCGGCGTGGGCCGTCCTCCTTCATCCAACGGCGCATCGTAATCGTAGCTGGTCACGTCCGGCTCATAGTTCCTGCCATCGCTGTTCGCGCCGTTCATCCACCCAAAACTCGTGCCTCCGTGGAACATGTACAAGCTCACGGAGTATCCGTTCCGCAGAATCCAATCGAGATTCGTAGCCTCGATATCGGCGTTGGTCACTCCATGTTTGCCGCCCCAGTGATCAAACCAGCCGTCCCAGAATTCGCTGTTGAGAAACGGGCCGTTCGGGCGAAGCTTCTTCAATTTGGCGAATTCTTGCTCTGCGGCTCCCTTATCCCCGCCACCGAAATTGATTCCGACAGGCAAATCCGGCAGCGAACCCGCGGGAACCTCGTCCGCGCCATCGGCGGTATAGAGCTGTGATTTGGTAAATCCGGCGTCAGCCAGCATTTTGTGGATAGCCTGCATGTACGCGTGATCATCGCCGAACGAGCCGTACTCGTTTTCCACCTGGACCAGAATGATGGGACCGCCGTTCCCGATCTGCAGCGGCGCTAATTCCTTCCCGAGTCGGTCCAGCCAACGCCCCGCAGGCTCTAGAAATTTCCGGTCGCGGCTGCGCACGATGGTCGACCGGTCCTTCAGCAGCCATGCGGGGAAGCCGCCGAACTCCCACTCTGCGCATGCGTAAGGGCCCGGTCGCAGGATGACGTAGAGCCCCTCCTGCTGCGCCTCACGGACAAATTCGGCGACATCGAGATTGCCGGAGAAATCGTATTTGCCCGGGCGCGACTCATGCACATTCCAGAAAACGTACGTCGTCACGGCGTTCAGCCCCACGGCCTTGGCCATGCGAAACCGCTCGCGCCAGTACGCCCGCGGGATGCGCGCGTAATGCATCTCCCCCGAGATTATCTGAAACGGCTTGCCGTTAAGGAGAAATTGACCATCGCGCACGGCAAAACTATCTTGTGCAGCGCTTTGCGCCGTGATTCCGGTAGGTAGAAAAAGAGAAAAAACGAAGAGGAAAAGGACCACCCGCTTGGGTTGCATATCTCCTACTCTGCCGCTATCGCACGGACACCATCAACAACCTGCGATAAAAGCAAAACTGTCGAACCGAGTGCGCGAAGTTAGGAAACTCTCTTTTCCTTGATCTTGCCGCCCCGACTCAAGCCCGCCCGGCCAGCGTCTCCGCCCGCGCTTCCTGCAGACAAAACTCCGGCCGCCGAAAAAACGCCGGCAATTCCGTCAATCGCTGCTGCAGCCTTTCCAACTGATCCGCGCGCACCGTCACGTGCCCCAGCTTTCTCCCTGGGCGCGGAGACTTGCCATAAAGGTGCAGGTGGGTGTTCCGCACGCGCAAGACCTCTTCCGGCTTTGGCAGTTCGCCAATCAGATTCACCATAGCGGAAAAACCCATGGCGGCGGTCGACCCCAGCGGCATCTCCAGGATCGCGCGGAGGTGATTTTCGAACTGGCTTGTTGCCGCTCCTTCAATCGACCAGTGCCCAGAGTTGTGCACGCGCGGTGCAATCTCATTCGCCAGCAGTTTTCCGTCCACTTCAAACAGTTCCAGGCAAATCACGCCAGCATAATCGAGCGTCTCCAGAATCTTTCGCGCCGCCTCTTCGGCAGCCTGTTGCAGACCCGCGGCAAGCTGTGGCGCCGGGGCCAGCGAAAGCCGCAAAATTCCCCCGCGATGATGATTTTCCACAAGCGGATAAAAGGCGATTTCGCCCGAACGCCCCCGAACCCCAAGAATGGAAAGCTCGCGCGTGAAAGCCACGAATTTCTCGAGAATCAGCGGCACGTGCGGCAACTCCTGCCGGGCCTTTTCTACGTCTTCCGCAGTCCGCAGCAGCCATTGCCCTTTGCCGTCATAACCCAGCCGGCACGTTTTCAGCACCGAGGGAAGTCCCACCTGTTTCAGCGCCGCATCGAAATCTCCGCGTTCCGCAACCTCCGCAAAGTCCGTAGTGGGAATCCCCAGCCGCAGAAACAGCCGTTTTTCCCGCCGGCGGTCCTGCGCTTCTTCGAGCGCAATCGCTGCCGGATACACGGGAACGCGCTCGGCCAGAAATCGCGCTGCCTGCACCGGCACATTTTCAAACTCGTACGTCACCGCCTCCAGCCCGTGCGCGAATTTCTCAAGAGCCAGCTCATCCGTGAATTCCGCTGTCACGCGGTGTGCAATGCGGCCCACTGGCGCTTCGGGGGAAGGATCGAGAAACCGGAAGTGCAGCCCAAGTGGATAGCCCGCAAGTGCCAGCATATACCCGAGTTGCCCGCCGCCCAGGATCCCGATGGTCATGCGCGCTTTTTCCTTTTCGCTTTTGTGGTGGGCGCGATCACACTACCTAGCGCGGCCTTCGCAGGATCGGGCGTCGCGAGAACTTTCGCGGTTTGTGATTGCCGGAACTTTCGCAGAGCGTCGCGAATCTCCGCATGCTTGTTTCCTAGAATCGACGCCGCAAGCAAGGCCGCGTTGATGGCCCCTGCCTTGCCGATTGCGAGTGTCCCAACGGGGATGCCGCCCGGCATCTGCACAATCGAAAGCAGGGAATCGAGGCCTTTCAAGGCCTTCGACTCCACCGGTACCCCGAGCACTGGCAGAACGGTTTTCGACGCCGTCATCCCGGGCAGGTGCGCGGCCCCGCCCGCGCCGGCGATGATCACTTCAATACCTCTATCCTCCGCCGACGAAGCGTATTCGAACAACAGATCCGGCGTGCGGTGCGCGGAGACCACGCGCGTTTCGTGAGCCACGCCCAGTTGTTCCAGGGTCTTCGCCGCATGCTCCATGGTCTCCCAATCCGAAGTGGAGCCCATGATGATACCGACGAGCGGTTTTGCCGAACTGGCCGTACTTTGCGCGCTGTCTGTCATATCCGCGGAATCTATCCCTCTTCCTCCCCTCCAAAAAGAGAACGCCGGCCGCATGGCCGGCTCGACCTCCCAACGAAGCTCTCATTCTACGGCGTTTCGTCGCCCGAAGCGAACTTTCTGCCCGCACATTAAGGTTCAAAATCCTCCTAGGTAACAGAAGAAGTCCATCCGCTTGGCATGGCGGGTGGTTCGGGTGGACACGAAAAGCTGCCCTGGCGACGGACGATTCTCTCATCCGCGACCCTGGAACCAAGCACGGTCTCTCTGTGAAGAGACCGATCGAGGGTGCTGTTCATAGCCGGTCTATAAACCCGGTTGATTTGAAGATGTAGAATCTCATTCTGATATGGACGGTCCCGATAATCGCGCTAACGGGAGAGTGTGCTGCTGGTTCGCTGCTTCCAAGCGTGACGTAGCTGCCCCACAAGATAGAGGGAGCCAGTAATGAAGATTGCGTCTTCCGCACGGGCCTTCCCAAGGGCCCAGTCGAGTGCCTCCTCGGCATTCTTGATGACCGTGAAGTGGCTGGCGTGATGGCCGGCCATCTTCGCCAACTGCATGGCGCTGACCGCTCTCGGCGAGTTTGGTTGCGTGAAGATAACCTCGTGTGCAAGGGGGAACAGCAACCCGGTCACTTCATCCACGGCTTTATCCCTCATCGCGCCGTAAATCAAGAGCACGCGCCGTCCCGCAAAGTTCTCTTCCAAAAAATGAGCCAGCTCCCGCGCCGCGCCTGGATTGTGCGCGCCATCCAGGTAAACATTTGGCTGCAATTGCAGCCTTTCCAGTCGCCCGGGCCACTGCGCTTCGTCGATGCCGCGCTCGATGTCTTCATTCGAAATCCGGAATCCCATTACCTGCAGCAGGCGCGCCGCCGCTACCGCGCTCCGCGCATTCTGTAACTGGAAGCGCCCCGGCAGTTGTGGCGCAATCGAAAACTCCGTGCCGCTCTCAACTTCCGTCACGCGCTCCCGCCCGCAGCCGCTCTCCATGCTCTCCTGCTCCACGCGAAATGCTTCGCCCGTCTCCACCAGAGGGCAATGCAGTTCCTCCGCCCGCGCCTGAAGAACTTTTCGCGCCTCCGCCATCTGCGGAGCGCTCACCGCAGCCACGCCTTGCTTCAGGATACCGGCTTTTTCGCCTGCGATTTCCCGCAGCGAATGGCCAAGATAATTCTCGTGATCGAAATCGATCCGCGTGACGATGCTCACCACCGGTGTGATGACGTTCGTCGCATCCAGCCTCCCGCCCAGTCCCACCTCAATCACGCCGAACTCCACGCGCTCGTGGGCGAACACTTCAAAGGCCAGCGCTGTGACGCACTCAAAATAGGTTGGGTGCAGGCGCAGCTTGCCCTCCGCAAGAAGCTGCTCAATCACCGAATGGATGCGTGTGAAGGCCTGGGCAAACTGCTCGTCGCTAATCTCTTCGCCATTGATGCGAAAGCGCTCGTTGATGCGCTCCAGGTGCGGCGAGGTGTTCAGTCCGGTGCGGAATCCAGCCTGCCGCAAGATCGATTCGACAAAAGCCGCCGTCGATCCTTTTCCGTTTGTTCCCGCGATGTGAATCGTTGGATACACACGGTCCGGCCGGCCCAGCCGCTCCAGCAAAACGCGCGTATTTTCGAGATCAAACTTCGCAGCCGCCACCTGCGTCGGTGCGGCCAATTCGCGGCCAAGAGACAGAAGATACCGCACCGCGCTCGCGTAATTCATCCGATTCAGCTCATCAACAAATCGAGTGTGTTCGAGAGGAAGCCCTTCATATCCTTGCGATGCACAACAGCATCCAGGAATCCATGTTCCAGCAGGAATTCAGACCGCTGAAAACCCTCGGGCAACTTCTGCCGGATGGTCTGTTCGATCACGCGCGGCCCGGCAAAGCCGATCAGCGCGCCCGGTTCTGCAATGTTCAGGTCTCCAAGCATCGCAAAGCTCGCCGTGACACCCCCGGTCGTCGGGTCCGTCAGCACGGAGATGTAGGGAAGCTTCTCGTCATCCAGCCGCGCCAGCGCCGCTGACACTTTCGCGAGCTGCATCAGGCTGATCGTGCCTTCCATCATGCGCGCCCCCCCGGAGCATGAAACAATGATGAGCGGCTGCCTCGTCTCGATCGAAAGCTCAATCGCCCGTGTCACCTTTTCCCCGACCACCGCGCCCATCGACCCGCCGATAAAGCCGAATTCCATGGCGCAGCAAATCACATTTTTCCCCGCAAGTTGGCCTTCCGCCGTGATGATGGCATCGTTCATTCCCAGTTTCTTCTGCGCGTCCTTGATCCTCTTCGAATATGGTTTCGTGTCCACGAATTTCAGCGGATCGGTCGACACCATCCCCGCGTCGTGCTCCGTCCATTTCCCGTCCAGGAGCATTTCTAGCCGCTCCTTCGAGCCCATTCGGAAATGAAACTGGCATTTGGGGCAAACCCTCAGGTTTTCTTCCAGGTCCTTGCGAAACACAATCGCCCGACAGGACTCGCACTTCGTCCACAATCCTTCCGTGCGCACACGGCGCTCTTCCGGCGGCGTCGGCTGCTCAATCGGTTTTTTCTCTCGTTTAAACCAGGCCATAGCAGACTAGTTTTCAGTTCTCAATTTCTCAAACCAGATGCGCGTACTCCGGATGCCCAGAACTCTCTTCCCAGAACTCAGAACGAAGGCTCAATACTCAGAGTTCTTCGCGAAGAATGAGATCCTCGAACTTCACACTTCAAGCTTCCGACCGAAAACTTATAGCTTAAGTACTTAAATCTCTTCCTGAAAACGAACCAAAGACAACTGCAAACCTCAATAATCAATCCCCCGCTGCGCCAGTATACCCTTGGTGTACGGGTGTTTCACTTCTTTCATTTCCGTCACCAGATCGGCCTGTTCCACCAGCAACGGATGTGCATTCCGTCCCGTGCAAATCACATGCACCTGCTCTGGCCGTCCTTTCAGCGCGTCCGCCACCTTTTGCGCGTCTAGCATTTTGTAGCTGATCGTGTAGTTGATTTCGTCAAGGATCACCAGATCGTATTTCCCGCTGTAGATGGCCTCGCATCCTGCTTCCCAGCACTCTTCCGCCATGCGGATATCCTCGGGATCCGTTTCCGCGCCTCCGACCTTCACAAACCCACGCCCCATAGGACGAATTTCAAACTTTTCGTCGCCGAGCATTTTCGCCGCGTCCAGTTCGCCGTAGTGCCACGAACCCTTGATGAACTGCACCATCAGCACACACAAACCCTGTCCCACCGCGCGAAAGGCCGTGCCCAGCGCGCATGTCGTTTTCCCTTTGCCGGGACCGGTGTAGACAATCAGCAAGCCCTTTCCTTCGGGCATCGTTTGTATCCTCAGTGCGGTGAGCGCGGGCGCAGTCGAAGAATCCCAGTGTGCGGAGTTACCGGCGAAACGTCAAGTGAACGAGGAGAGTCGTTCGGCAAGCTACAATCCCAGCTTTTTCACCAGCGCGCTCGCGATCAGCCGGATGTGCTCCAGCGCCACCTCGCTCAGTGGGCGATTCAAGGGCGTCTTCTTGTCGCTCAGCACGATCCACAACCCTGGTCGATACACTTCCTCATCGCCAGGGCAGATCGCCCCGGTCAACTGAACAATTTCCAACTGCGGAACGCCGGTCAGGTCCAGATCCACCAAATGCGCGGTGTTGGTCGTCGTCGGCGGATGTGCGACGAGGTCCGTCAGGATACCCCTGGCATCATCAACCAGGTCGCGAAAGCCTTGCGACACCAGGATTCCATCGATGTCACGCGGCGTAGGCTGTTCGACCTGGCCCAGGTCGTAATCGGGCATCGGTTTCGTCAGCGGAATCTCGATGGCTACGGAAGGCTTGTTCTTGTCCGGGGCAATGCGCATGGCCATCCAGTGTCCCGCGCCTCGCCAATTCGCGCAACTCCCAAAAAGTGTAGGTTCTCTACCTTCGGTAGCATTGGCCTGAAGCCTGTATCTTTGGCTTGGCAGGGACGGCCTTCTGAGGCCCCAGCCGCCTCCACCTCATTTCGCATACGGACTCCCCGAAAGAATCGCAAACGCCCGATAGATCTGCTCTGCCAGCATCACCCGCGCCAGCTCATGCGAATACGTCATCGCACTCAACGAAATCTTCTGCTTCACGCGCTCTCGCAACTCGTCCGGAAAACCGTCCGCATCCCCACACACAAAAATAACTTCTCTCGTGCCGCGGTCCCGCTGCCCCCCCAGCCATTTGGCAAACGCAGCCGACTCGTACACCTTACCTCCGGCATCGAGCAGCAACATCGTCGCCGCGCGATCCGCGTCCAGCCGCTTCAGCGCAGCCTCCCCGTCACGTACTTCCGTCACTTCGATAGGGCAAGCCCGTTCAATCCGCTTCACGTAATCCGCCAAGACGGCAGTCATCTCTTGCCGCCGCGTTTTGCCCAGCATCAGAAGACGGATTTTCATGTGGTGGAGTGTAGCTCAAAGACAAAGAAGTAAAAGAGTCGCATAGGGCGGACTGGAGCTAGACAATCAAGGCTGCAGATAATTCTCCCCCGGGGACGGCCGCCGCTCTGGCGACTCCGGCTCATCCGGTAGCACCAGCGACGGCGCCGCACGCCACAGCCGCTCTAGATCGTAGTACCGCCGCGCCTGCTCCCCAAACACATGCACAATGAATCCGCCGAAATCCAGTAGCGCCCATTCCGCCGAGCGCTGTCCTTCCCGATGCTGTGGCGAGCGTTTCAGCTCCCGGTACAGCACTTCTTCAATCTCGTTGCAGATGGCCTGAAGCTGCGGCGTGCTGTAACCCGTACAAATGACGAAATAATCCGTGAACGCCGCGTGGCCGTTCAGATTGAGCACGGTGATTCCGCCGGCTTTCTTGCTTTGGGCCGCCTGGACCGCCAGACGCACGCCTTGGGGGAGCGATTCCAACTTCACCTGTACAAACCCTGCTTTAAAATGTATTCCTCCACGCGAGCGGAGACAAGCCCATGGATCGACTGCCCGCGATTCGCCTTCCGTCGAATGTCCGTCGCGCTCGCTTCACTCGAAACGTTCTCCAGCAAAAACACGGTCGTGCGCTGCAGCCGTGCAACCACCGGCGATCCGTGCGCCACCGCATCTTCGTCCTTCTTGTCGCGCATCGCGTCTGGCGCGGCGTGCAGGTCTGGCGGAATCACCAGACGCAGCGCCTCCAGCCGGATTCCTGGCCGGTTCGCAATCACAAAATCGCACAGCCCCAGTAGTGCTTCATATTCCTTCCACATCGGAATATCCAAGAACGCGTCCGCGCCGACGATGAAAAACACGCGATCGCCTGGAGTGTTGTATCTGTGCCGGAAATAGCGCACCGTGTCGATTGAATAGTGCAGCTGCGTGCCGCTGAAATCCTCGCCCGCCTCAGCCAGTGACGGCACAAAATGCGGATGATCGGCGCACGCCAGCGCCACCATTGCAAACCGGTGCGGGAAGGGCGCAAGGTGCTGCTTCAACTTATGTGGCGGCCGGCTGGCGGGGATGAAATGCATCTCATCGAAATTAAAACGCCGGTCGGCGGCTCGCGCCACGGCAAGATGCCCGGAATGGATGGGATCAAACGAGCCGCCGAAGAGCGCAATGCGCCGTGGTTGGGTTCTAGCCGCTGTGCGGTGAGCTTGCGCTGTCGTCAATCCGCCTCCCTCCAAGGTACGGGCCTAAATTCTCTCACGAAACCTCTTTACCGAAACAGGCTTCATTCTTCCGAATCGTCCAGAATCTCCCTGCTGCCTGAATCCTCTGCTTCCTCCATCTCATTCACTTCCATGACCTCGGTCTCATCTTCCATCTCTTCCTTTGGAATGCGATCGAGCGTATCCGCCATCGCGCGCACCAGCTCCTTTACCCCTTCGCCCGTGGCCGCGGAAATCGCGTGAAATTCCAGACCCCGTTTCTGGCAAAACCCGCGCAACTCTTCGAGCTTCGCACGGTCGCTCGTGGCATCGAGCTTTGTGGCTACCGCGATCTGCGGCTTTCGCGTCAAGGCTTCACTGAACGACGCCAGCTCGCCCTCGATAATTTCGAATGCCTTCACCGGATCTGTTTCAGCCATGTCGCTCGTATCGACCAAGTGCGCCAGCAGCCGCGTCCGTTCCACATGCCGCAGAAAGCGAATCCCCAACCCCGCCCCTTCGCTTGCCCCTTCAATCAACCCCGGCAGGTCTGCAACGACAAACGTCCGCCCCAGGTCCGTACCGTGTCCGCCCGTTCCGCCGTCGGCGTTCACCACGCCCAAATTCGGCTGCAGTGTGGTGAACGGGTAATTTGCAATCTTCGGTCTCGCTGCGCTGATTACGGAGATCAAGGTGGATTTCCCGGCGTTCGGAAAGCCCACCAGTCCCACGTCGGCCAACAGCTTCAGCTCCAGCCGCAAGTGACGCTGTTCTCCCGGCTCGCCTTCTTCCCTCTCCCGCGGCGCCTGATGCCACGGCTTGGTAAAGTGCTGATTGCCTCTTCCGCCTTTGCCGCCTTGCGCTACCAGAACCCTCTGCCCTGGTTTCTTTAAGTCGGCAAGCAGCTCCGAACTGTCACTGTCAAACACCAGCGTTCCGAGCGGCACCTTCAGGGTCAGGTCTTCGCCGGAAACGCCCGTGCAGTTCGAGCCTTCCCCATGTCGCCCGCGGTCCGCCTTGAACTCTCGATTGTAGCGGTAGCGCAGCAGCGTGTTGTCATTCGGGTTCGCTTCCAGATAAACGCTTCCGCCGTGGCCTCCGTCGCCACCGGATGGCCCGCCCCGCGGGACGTACTTCTCCCTCCGGAACGCCACGCAGCCGTTACCGCCGTCCCCGGCCTTCACCGCTATCTTTGCTTCATCGACAAACATGCTTTCCTAATTTTTCTGCGGCTCTTTCGGCAAAAAGCCGAGAGACAACAAGAATTGATCCAGCTTCAAGAAGGCATCGTACTTTGCCTTCGGATCGGTTTCGGGTTCCGAACCAGGTTTCGCGGGCGTCTCGAGCATATGTCCGACACTAAGGAAAATCTCTACCTCGCAGCGGTTGTGCGCCTGCTTCATCTTCTCGCAAAAATCGTTCAGCGACGCGCTCGGGACAACGCGTCACCTTCGCCGGTCAAAATCATCATCGGGGGCATGCCTTTACGTACGTTCTGCAACACGGAAATGCTTGCGAAATCCGTCCGCGTGCCTGCCAGTTTCCTGAACCGTTCGCTTTGCTCGATGTTCAGGGCCGGCGATATCAGCGCCACTAAATTCGGGACTGAACTCAGCTCCTCCGTCGAAGGACTGTCGCTTGTGATTGCTGTGGCAAGCCGCCAAAAGTCCTCCTGCGGATTCGCCGTAGACAGCGATCTTTTTGGGGTCGACATTCAAAACCCCGGCCCGTCCGCGAACCCAGCGTACTGCGGCCTTGGCGTCTTCCGCTGCGTCGAATGGCGTGACTTTCTGGCCGCCCGACAAGCAAGAAACCACTGCTCAAAATGAGAGGAGATCGCATAGCAGAAAAGAAAAGGGCGGAACCGTTCCGCCCTTTGCCGTCTCGAGCTGCTTTGATCCTGCTGCCTCTTAGTTGGCGGCCTTCACCGTCTCCACCGGCTTCACGTTGACGAACCGCCCGCTCCGGCCGCGGTCCTTGAACTCCACATAGCCCGTCACCAGCGCGAACAGAGTATCGTCCTTTCCCTGTGCCACGTTTTCGCCGGCGCGGTGCTTCGTGCCCCGCTGCCGCACGATGATGGTCCCAGCGTTGACCAACTGGCCTCCAAACCGCTTTACGCCCAGTCTCTGTCCGTGTGAATCGCGGCCGTTTGTTGACGAACCGCCGCCTTTCTTATGTGCCATGACTCAATCCCTTTCTCGATGAACTTCTTAGGGCGGGAGCCCCTGAAACCCTAAAGCTTGATCTCGCTGACCTGCACCGCCGTGTAGTTCTGTCGGTGGCCCCGCTGAATCTTGTACTGATTGGTTTTCTTGTATTTCAGAACGGTGAGCTTCTTCGCCCGGCCCTGTTCCACAATCTTGCCGGTAACCGTAGCCTGGGACGCATCCGTCCCGGCCAGCATCTTCTTGTCCGCGGTCTGAACCGCCAGCACGGTTCCGAATTTCACCTGTTCGCCCACATCGCCCTTCACGCGCTCGATGCGGATGGTGTCTCCGGGTGCGACACGATACTGCTTTCCCCCGGTCTTGATAACGGCGTACATCGCTCCTCCAAAGGCTTAAGACAAACTCTAATTATACGGGTCGTCCGCAACCACCGTCAACGAGTCGTTCAGGCGTGTCAGCTGTGCAGTGGCGACCATTCAGTTCTTTCTGCGCTCGGAGGGCCGGCCCTGACATAGGGAGGGACCCGTGGCTTCCCCTTGGGTCTGTAGCGGCCGTCTGAGGCGGGCGCCTTCCTCTTACCCTAGAGGTGCGCTGCCGGTCGTTTCGCATATCACGTTGCTGGGAGCTGCTTAGAAATCGAACCGGTAACCCAGGATCATTTTTGCAATCAGGTGATCCGTGGAGCGGGTCAAGCCTACCCCCACACCGAAATTGATCTCCCACTTCGGAGACAAGTTCAGGTCGATCGCCGGAAAAATCTGGTGTTCCTGATCGGGTATCGCGTAGAAACCGCTCACCGGGCCCACCGATCCGTAGTATTCAAATCCTCCGGTGATTTTCGGGGTGAAGTCATAGCTGACTTTCACGTCCGGTGAAAACACAAATCCCTGGTTCGCCGTCAAGCCGTGGATCGACTTGTCGAGCGCACCGTTGAACGCGAAATACCATCGTCCATATTGCTTGTCCACAATCGGCCGTATTTCGTACGTCCAGGTGTCGGTCGAAAACTGGCTCCGTTGATAGCCAATCTCCTGCGAAAGGCTCAGCCCCACTGGCCAGTTCCATTTCTTGGGGATGCTGAAGCGCGGCCGGATATGATCGCCGACCCAGTCGATGCCGTAGCCGTTTTGCTCCGATGTGAAGACATAAAAGCCGGTTTCAAACCAGTCGGAGAACCCGTGCGTTATTTCAATGGTCTCGTGCAATTGATGATTGGTGGGGTACATGCCATCAACCGAGGTTTTTGTGCCCTGGAACGTGAAATTGCTGTGCAGCTCCACCATCGTATGACCTGTTTCGACAAGATCCGAACCATAAACCTGAATTTCGTAATTGTTCTGCCCGCGCGCTGGACTTGCGCCGAGAAAGAAAGCCCCGATCGTCGCAGCTCCGATCAGGAATCGTTTGCCCGCTCTTATCCGCAAAACCCCACCATCTCCCTGGCACGGTCCACCGGGCTAGATGAAAAAGCCAAGTTTACATTATTTCTGTACAAGGGATGCGCAACGGCATTACGCGTGAGGATGAGACTTGTCGTAGATATCCATCAATTGCCTGATCGAGGCATGGGTATATTTCTGGGTCGTCGAGAGGGATTGATGCCCCAACAATTCCTGAATGGCACGAAGGTCCGCTCCATCAGCTAGCAAATGCGTCGCGAAAGCGTGCCGTAGGGAATGCGGGTGCAGATCCCAGTTAATGTTCACCAGCCGTACGTATTTCTTTACGACCCGACCGACGCTGCGCTGCGTCAAACGCCTTCCTAGATAATTCAGGAAGACCGCTTCCGGATTCGTCCGCCCCGGATGCGCTCGGTTCTCCCGCAACAACCTCTCCCGTACGGGCCAATAAAACGTCAGAGCCTCCGCCGCCTTCGCTCCATAAGGCACGATGCGCTCTTTTCTGCCTTTGCCCGTCACACGTACGACGCGGTCTCTTTGGTCTATATCCAGAAGATTCAGTCCCGTCAATTCGCTCACGCGAAGCCCGGCAGCGTACAGCAGTTCGAGGATGGCCCGGTCGCGGCGCAGCAGCAAACCGTCTTCCAGCTTGACCAGCGCCTTCGCCGGCTTCACCGAACCCGCGTCCCGCGTTTCCTTTCCTCTTCTTCGCTGCGGATCTTGCATGCCGGCCAGCTGATCCAGAAATCCACCCAGCTCTTCTGCGGAAAGCACTGTCGGGATGCGTTTCGGAAGCTTGGGTGTAGGCACCAGCCGCGCGGGATTGTCCTTCAGCATGCCTTTCTTTACGCAATACTTGAAGAACGAGCGTAATGCCGCCAGCTTCCTAGCGATCGAGCTCTTCTCCAAACCTGCTTCATGCAGATGACCCAGATACTCGCGAATGTGCTGGTGACTGATTTTGGTAAGTTTCGGTGTGGTCGTCCCGGGCGGTGTCAGGAAGATCTGGAATTGCTCCAGGTCCTTGCTGTAATTCAGGACCGTGTGCGGAGAGCAGTTGCGTACCGACCGGAGATTCTCAAGAAACTTGTCGATGGACGGCTTCATCCCGCCTCGTTGTCCAATTATAGGCGCACTCCCGCACTCAGGGGGCGCACTGGCACCGCCGCTAAGCTGGGGATTTGGTGGGTGGGATGGGGTGGCCAACTACGATTTCACCGCCACCGGGAGTTCTTCTGGTTCCGGGGTTTTAGCCGGCTTCTCTTCAGGCGCCAGCTTCTCCCAGTCGCATCCTTCTCTAATGCACGCGTATACCGTTCCGATCTTGGATTTCTTTTCCACCACAAAAGGAGCGCCACACTTCGGGCACGCCTGGGCGATGGGCATGTTTGGCGTGGTGAAGTCGCAATCCGGATAGCGCGAGCATCCGTAGAATACCCGAAATCTGCCGCGTCCGCCTTTGCCCATGCTTCCGCGCCTCACAAATTCGCCTTCGCCGCATTTCGGGCACTTGATGCCCATGGTGATCGGCCGCGTGTATTTGCATTTCGGATACCCCGAGCATCCGATGAACTCCCCGAAGCGGCCGTGCTTCTTTACAAGGCCATTGCCGTCCAGCGGGCACTTCTCATCCAGAGGCTCATCCGGCTGGTGCGCGATCCGCGTTCCCGCCACCAGGCGCCGCGTGGTCTTGCAGTCGGGATAACCGGTACAAGCCAGAAACGCGCCAAACCGGCCGCGCTTCAGTGCCATCTCTTTGCCGCAGTTCTCGCAATACTCCACCCTGTTTTCGGCGTCTTCTGGAATCTCTTCTGAAAGATCCTGGATAAAGTCGCATTCCGGATAGCGCGAGCAGCCCAGGAAAAACCCGTGCCGGCTGATGCGTTCGAGCAATTCACCCTGGCCGCACTTTTCGCACTTCTTTCCGGTCGGGATACCGGCCTTGTAGGAAATCATCTCGTCGCCGGCTTTTTCGAGGTCGATGATGAACTTCTCCCAGAACTCCTTCACCGATTCCCGCCACGGCATCTTTCCTTCTTCGATCTCGTCCAGCTCTTCTTCGAGCCGCGCCGTGAACTTCACGTCAAACACGTCCTCGAAGCTCTTGATCAACAGGCCGCAGACGCGCTCGCCCAGCATCGTCGGCGTGAAGCGCCCCTGCTCCTTCTTCACGTATTCGCGCTCGACAATCGTGGAAATGATCGAAGCATACGTGGAAGGCCTGCCGATGCCGTCCTCTTCCAGTTCCTTCACCAGTGTTGCTTCCGTGTAGCGCGGCGGCGGCTCGGTGAAGTGCTGCTCGGGCCGGATGGACTCCAGCCTCAGCACCTGCCCTTCGGTCACCCGAGGCAGCGCCTTGCCTTCGCCCTCGTCATCCTTCTCATCGTCTTCGCGGTCCGCGTTCACTGCTGGAATCTGGTAGACCTTAAGATAGCCGTCAAACTTCAGGATCGAACCGGTCGCCCGAAACGTGTAATCTGCGGCCGAAATGTCGATCGTGGTCTGGTCGTAGACCGCCGGAAGCATCTGCGACGCCACAAAACGCTGCCAGATCAACTGGTACAGCTTGAAGACGTCGTCTTCAAGGTATTTCCGGACATCCTCTGGCGTCCGGGATACGTCCGTCGGTCGGATCGCTTCGTGCGCGCCCTGCGCATCCTTCTTCGATTTATAGAAGTTCGGTTTCTCCGGCAGGTAGTCGCTTCCAAACCGCGCCGGGATCAATTCGCGCACCTGCGCCAGCGCGTCGTTGGACACCTGCACCGAATCCGTGCGCATATAGGTAATCAGCGCGACTGAGCCCTCTTCGCCGAGCTCGACGCCTTCATATAGACGCTGCGCCAGAGCCATGGTCCGCTTCGCGGTGTACCTCAAACGGTTGTACGCTGCCTGCTGCAGCTTCGAAGTCGTAAACGGCGGCGGCGGATTCCGGCGCTTCTCCTTCTGCGTGACGCTCTCCACCTGCCATTTCGCTTTGTTCACGGCGGCCACAATCTCGTCCGCCGCGGCCTGGTTCTTGACCTCGATGTCTTCGCCCTTTTTCTTCGTCAGCTTCGCCTCGAAAAGGGGCGGCTCGCCCGCATCCAGCATCGCATGGATGGTCCAATATTCCTGCGGCACAAACGCGCGAATCTCCTGCTCGCGCTCGACAATCAACCGCAGCGCAACGGTTTGCACGCGCCCAGCGCTCAATCCTCGCCGCACCTTGTCCCACAACAGCGGCGAAATCTTGTAGCCCACAAGGCGGTCCAGCACGCGGCGCGCCTGCTGCGCGTCCACAAGTTGCGAATCCACCTGTCGCGGTTTCTCGAACGCCGCCCGAATCGCTTTCGGGGTAATCTCGTTAAACGTTACGCGGAAGATCTTTTTCGGGTCGATCGGCTCGATTTCGATCTTGTCCTTCTCGGCGGCCTTTCTCGCAGACTTCCCCTTGGCGTTCTTCTTGCCATTGGTTTCGTCGGCTTTATCCCCATTGGCCGCGCCATTCTTCCCGTTATTGCCGTTCTCCTCTTCCGGAACGAGGTACTTGGCCGGTTTCGAGAGCACCATCGCCAGATGCGCGGAGATAGCTTCTCCCTCGCGGTCCGGGTCGCCCGCCAGGTAAACAGCTTCCGCCGAGTTTGCCGCTTTGCGCAGATCGTTGATGACCTTGCCCTTGCCCGGAATGATCTGCAGAGTCGGCTCAAAGATCTTCGGGTCGTCGAGCGAAACCGGTTTCAACGGCGGCCTCGGAGCCGCAGCTTTTGCGCCTTTCTTGCTCTTTTTCTTCTTTTTCTTCCGGTTGATCTCGTCTTCATCAACGGGTAGACGGATCCCTATCGTCTTCGTCGGCAAATCCAGCACGTGGCCAATCGACGCTTTGACCGTGTAGCTCTTCCCCAAGTATTTGTTTATCGTCTTCGCCTTTGCCGGCGATTCGACGATGACCAATGATCGTGCCATGTGTTCCTTTGTAACCTTAGTTGCTTCCGCTGGAAGGGCCGGCAGAGCGGTGTGTGTCCTTCTCGCTACCTTATAAGTGCGCCGTCGGCAGCTCGAGCCCAGCTTCAGATGCCCGACGGCTTCCCTCTGATGCATCGGGCGGACGCGCCGGTGCTTCTTCCTTCCCCGCCTATGACAAAACTTTCGCGAACTGCTCTCCTCGAAGCTGCCGGATGATGCCTTTCATCTCCACGTCAAAAAGGGTAGCCAGAACTTCGCCGGAATTCAACCCGGACGTTTCCACTGGGTCGTCAATATGCCTCGGCTCTTCGGCGCCAAGTTGCTCGTAAATTATTTTCTCTATTGGGTTTAAGCCTTGTACAGTGATCAGATTTCTCCGAGCGGGTCCGACCACTTCCGCCTGCATCAAGGCTGCCCGAACCGGGGTTGGCAGCTCCTCAATCACGTCTTCGGCGCTGGTGACCAGCCTCGCTATCGCCAGCCGCGCTGTGATCAGGGAACCGCTGTAATGCTTGGCCTCTACAAGCACCACGCCCAGCGGCATCCCAGCAATGATCCGGCTGCGCACGGGGAAGCTCTCCGGGCAGGATGAGAACCGGTCAGCAGTTCGCTGATAATCGCTCCGTTCTCCAGTACCTTTTCAAGCAGCTTCTTGTTCTCCTTGGGATCGCAGATATCGATCCCAGTCCGAAGAGCATTTGCCCCTATCGTCCACCACGAGTCCGTCCCCGCTACTCCCGCTCATCAACGTCGAACGTTTTATTTGCTTCTTCCTGCAAGTCACTTCATTCTTACAGGAGAGAACCCTTCATGGCCGGGCTCAGCCACCTCTTCTATCCCTGGGGAATCCTTGTCCAGATCATCGCCATCGTCCATTTTGTGCGGCGAAGGCCGGAGAACTACTGGATTTTCATCATCCTCTTTGGCGGGATCATTGGCGCTTCCGCCTATATCCTGGTCGAGGTTGTTCCCGATGCAAAGCTTCTGCGTGGCGTGTTTCAGGGATTCGGCAGGCGTTCGCGAATTCAGAATCTGGAAACGCAGATTCTCGACAATCCGTCTCCAGGGAATTATGAAGAACTCGGCGAACTTTACCTCGAGGAAAAGAAGTACACCAAGGCGCGCGAAGCGTTCACCCGCGCGCTTGCCACTCGCAGCGACTCGCTCCATACCTTTTACTACCGTGCACAAGCCGCCCTGGGCCTGAACGATTATGCCGCAGCGATTCCCGATCTCGAGCACGTGGTAAATACCGATGGCAAATTCGATTACTACCGTGCCGCGGGATTGCTTGCCGACGCCTATGCGCGTACAGGCGATTTGGAGCGCGCCCCCAACCTCTTTGCACTGGCCACACAATTCTCCACCACCTGCGAAACGCTTTACAACTACGCGTATTTTCTGAAACTCCAGGGCAACACAGCGGAAGCACGAGAGTGGACCCAAAAGCTCCTGGCCAAGAAACGCACTCTCCCCGGATACATGCAGCGCGTCGAGCGCCCGTGGTTTCGCAAAGGCAAAGCCCTGCAGCGCGCCCTCGCTTCCACTACTCCCTCGACCGTGCAGTAGACGAACTTCAAATTAGCTCGCAACCGCCAAGAGAAAAACTCCGAGGCCGATTGCCCGGCCTCGGAGGCTTGGACTTGCTGTTTAGGGCAGTCTCGGAACTGCCGGAGTTACCAGTGCGGCTCGGGAACTTAACTTCCGGTGCTGGACGCCATGAGGCCGCAATAGCTTCCTGAACATGAGCAGCAGCTTGCCTAATGCGGAAAATACAGCCAAGGAAAAACAGATGCGAAGAGCGTGTGTCTGTCGAAGAAAACCGACCCTGATGACTGCCCTTTGGAAAAAGCAGAATGCCCTTGGTCCCATGAGCACCTAGATTGAAAAATCTTGAGGCTAAAGGGAGTTCGTCGCAGAAATACAAAAAATGATAAACCCATCGTCCAACTCCCGCCGCATATGGAAAATTCTCTCCATTCGGAGCCATAGTGCCGGAAAGATTTCCATGCTACGATTTTCCTGCGTATCCCTCATTGGTTTCCTCGCGAACTCTCTTCTGGAGGATCAAATGAAAAAGCTGATGGCCCGTCTTCTATTGGTCTTCTTCGTGGCAGTAATCGTCGGCGCACAGGAAGCTCCTCCTCCGCCCAAGCCCGGCCCGGAGCACGCGAAACTCGGATTTTTTGTCGGGAAGTGGACGCATGAAGGAGAACTGAAACCGAGTCCCTACGGTCCCAGCGGCAAATTCGCGTTTATGGAAGAGTGCGACTGGCTCCCCGGAAATTTCGCCGTGGCATGCCACACCCAGGGACAGATGTTTGGGATGACAGTCACAGGGATGAGCATTTTGAGCTACGACTTGATCCAGAGAGACTACGTCTTCTTCGAGACCAACAACATTGGCGAGAATACGTTCTCAAGGGGCACAGTAGACGGCGATACCTGGACCTGGACAAACGAAGCTCCCATGAACGGCAAGGTTGTCCATGGTCGCTTCACCTTGAAGCAACTGGGCAATGACTCTGCTTCCTACAAATTTGAAATGGGAGCCGGGTCCGATCCATTGGCGCTCATCATGGAGGGCAAAGAGACGCGCATCAAGTAAGGATATTCCTTCTTCGTTCGCAGGTCCGAAGGTTTTTTCCTCTTCCTACTTCATCTTGGAACGTAGCTTTAACCTGGCCCCGCCGACCATGAATTCGCCCATTCCTTTGTGGTGCAGCGTCCGCGGCCACTTCCTTTTCGGATCAATCCAGGCTTTCACAACCTCGAGGACAAACATGCAGTAGCTCTCGACCATTCTCGTGTCCGCCACGCGACATTCGAGGTTCGCATAACACTCGGCGATAAGCGGGGCCTTGACCATGGTTGCGGCTTCGGCCGTCAGGTGAAACTTCTTGAATTTGTTTAGCTTGCGCCCCGAACTGTTTCCGATAGCCACGACTTTCTTTGCGAGTTCGACCGTGGGAATGTTGATTGCGCATTCCTGCGTCTCCTCCAAAGCCTCATAGGAGAAATTCCGGTTGCTGACGATGCATGCCACGAGCGGAGGCTCGAATTCCATCATCATGTGCCAGGACATGGTCATCACGTTTGACTGGCCATTCCGCTGCGTAGTGAGCAGCACAACGGGACCTGGCTCCAGCAGGCCGTACACTCTCCCTAAGGGATAAGGTTGTTTCTTCACGACGCCTCAAATCTCCTGTCCAAGGCAGAGAGCAGCTTTCGCAAATGGAAACACGCACGCGGCTCAAACTCGTTTCTCGCAGTGTTCCTCAGTACAATCGACTTCATGAGATCCTGTCCTCGATTTCTTCCTCTTTTTTGTCTTTTGCTGTTTCCTGCTCTCTTTCTAACACAACGAACCGCGCCGCAATACTGGTCGCTCCAGGACACGACGGTCATCACGGACGTTAACATTGTCGACGTCCGCACCGGCGAGATTCATCCGGACCAGGTCGTCATCATCGTGAAGAATCGCATCACCGCTGTTGGACCCCGCAAAGAGACGCGCTATCCCCGCAATGCTCCCACCATCCTGAATGCCAGAGGCGGTTTCCTCATCCCCGGGCTGTGGGACATGCATGTGCATCTCGCCTTCGGCGACTGGTTTCCCGGCGCGGAGGAGATTTCGCTTCCACTCTTTGTCGCGAATGGCATCACTGGCGTCCGAGACATGGGAAGCGACCTCGAAACCGTTCAGTCCTGGAGAAACGAAATTGAAGGTGGGCGCATGCTCGGCCCGCGCATCATGACCGCAGGGCGGATGCTGGATGGTCCTAAGCCGCGATTCCCCAGCTCCATCGCTGTCACGACCCCGGAAGACGGCCGCACAGCAGTCGACCAGTTGAAGCAAGGCGGAGCAGACTTTATCAAGCTGCAGTCGCTGATTCCACGCGATGCTGTCTTTGCCATCACCGACGAAGCACGCAAACAGGAGATCCCTTTTGAAGGCCACGTTCCCGATTCCGTGCGCGCGAGCGAAATGTCCGATGCGGGCATGCACAGCTTTGAACATCTCATCGGCATCTTCGAAGGAAGCTCTCCTTTGGAGGATCAATTTCTCAAGGGCGACAAGACAGAGGCAAAGTTCCTGGCGAGCTACGACCCGGCGCGCGCGTCCTCCCTCGCTACTCTGCTGGCGAAGAATCAAACGTGGCAATGCCCGACGCTCGTCTGGGAACGCGGAGGCAATCTAATCGACGTAACGGACTTCAGCAAGGACGGACGGGCAAAATATGTTCCTGCCTACTGGAAGGATGTGACGTGGAAGAGATTCACAGCGCAGGTCGAGCACGAGTTCAATACTGACGATCTTGAAACGCGCAAGAAATTTATCGAGAAGGAACTGGAGGTCGTGCAGCTTCTCCACAAAGCGGGCGTTCCATTTCTAGCCGGCACGGATACTCCTCCCGGTGTCTACATTTTCCCGGGCTTCAGCCTGCATGAAGAATTACAGCGTCTCGTCGCCGCCGGTTTCACGCCTCTCGAGGCATTGCAGACCGCTACGTTGAATCCGGCGCATTTTCTTAAAATGGAGGATCAGCTCGGCACGGTCGAAAAGGGAAAATTCGCGGACCTGGTATTTCTGGACGGGAACCCGCTTGAAGACATTCGCAACACGCAGAAGGTGACGGCCGTTATTCTCAACGGCAAATATTTTTCCAAAGCGGATTTGCAGAAACTCCTTCAGCGCGTGGAGGAGTCCGCGAAAAAGGAGCCTCCTTCGGTGCCGCGCACCGGCAGCTTCTAGAGCGGCTGTTTTACCTCGCTCACCGGATCGCCAATGCGGATCGGCCCGCTTGAGACAATGTTCGCGCGCAAGCCCCCGCGATGAATCAATCCGGACAGCACTCCCTTGACCGTCAGCCCCTCCAGGTATTGACACGGTTCGCACAAACGAATGCCGACCAGCCGTGCCCCTCCCACCTGAAACTCCCGGCCAACCAAGTGATTCAGTGGAACCCCACGCGTCACCACGTTTCGCCGCGCATCGCCCGGCCCGAGTTCAATCTCCTTCTCTCGTGCCATGGCCTCTAGGGCTTCGACTTCCACCAGGGTGATCTCGCGCCCCTCTCCCGCCGTTTTCGACCAATGTCCGGTCCCCTCAAAATAACGGTCACCCTCGATGCCGCGCCCGGCAACCGCCTTGGCTTCCTGTCGCAATTCCATGGGGACTCCGGCTTTTTCCGCCACAAAAATTGAAATTACTTCTCCCCGGAACATCGTCCACCTCGTGCTCTAGCGGTTTATCGAGTCCTATTGTCGCTTCACTTTGTGCGTTGCCAAAGCGCCAATTTGGCGCGCACATTGCTTCCACGCGAATCCCCTGTAGAGTACAAGTCCTTTCCTTCGCCTGGGAATGATGCTACTTTCCCTTCACGGTGGAGTTTTACTCGACCGCGACACAGCGATGCCCGAGCATTTTGTTTTCTCCGATCTCCGCGAGCTATTCGCCAAGGCCAACGAGGAGAAATCCGGCGACCAGTTGGCCGGCATCGCCGCGCGTTCCGAGCGCGAGCGCGTCGCCGCCAAGCGGAAGCTCGCCGACCTCACGCTAAAAGAAATCGTCGAGCAACCCCTGATCGATCCGCAAAAGGACGAATGCAGCCGGGTGATCCTCGAGACCTTCGACAACGGCAACTTCCCGCCCATCCGGAACCTGACCGTCGGCGAACTCCGCGAACGCATTCTTGACGATGCAACCGACGAACCAGCTTTGAAACAAATTGGGGCAGCAATCATTCCTGAGATTGCGGCTGCCCTGGCCAAAATCATGAGCAACAAGGATCTTGTCCTTGCGGCCGCGAAGATCAGGAATGTCACGTGCTGCCGGAACACGATGGGACAGCGCGGCGTCCTCGGCATCCGCGTGCAGCCGAATCATCCTGTCGATGACCTGGGAGGAATCCTGCTCTCCGCGTTTGAAGGCCTGCTCTATGGCTGCGGTGACGCGGTCATCGGAGTGAACCCCGCTTCTGATTCCACGGAGACAGTTGCTTCCATCCTCCACGCGCTCGGTCGCCTCGTCGAAGTATATAAAGTGCCCACACAGACGTGCTGCCTGGCGCACCTCACGGCGCAACTCGACGCCATGGACCAAGGCGCTCCCGTGGACCTGCTTTTCCAGTCGGTTGCGGGCACGGAAGCCGCCAACCGCAGCTTCGGCATTTCCCTTGCGATGCTGCAGGAAGGCCACGAGCGCGTGCTCGAACACCATCGCGAGCGTGATGTCGAATGGAAAGGCGCGAACGCGATGTACTTTGAGACCGGGCAGGGAAGCGCACTCTCCGCCGAGGCTCACCACGGCGTGGACCAACTCACGTTGGAAGCGCGTGCTTACGGCATTGCGCGCGTGTTTGAGCCGTTTCTCGTCAATAGCGTCGTGGGGTTTATCGGCCCGGAATATCTCTATGACGAACGCCAGATCATTCGCGCCGGCCTTGA
>Ga0187782_10000428_pt1 | contig 28247 bp, 25 predicted proteins | sample 0715_SJ02_MP15_2_FD_132454 | JGI IMG/M metagenome (GOLD analysis project Ga0187782, IMG submission 132454) | Tropical peat soil microbial communities from peatlands in Department of Meta, Colombia - 0715_SJ02_MP15_20_MG | ecosystem: Environmental > Terrestrial > Soil > Wetlands > Peat | place... | reverse complement strand
CGCAGATCGAATTGGGCTTCGTACAAGCCGTCGGGCGCGCGAATCGCGTCGCCCCAATCAAGGGGTGACGGCGGGATCGGTAACGCCGCCATCCGCTCGACGGCGATACGGTTGTCGTCGGCAAAGGCCCGGACGTGAAGCAACGCCGCATGGTGACCCAATGCGCTGCCCAGAAGATAGGCGACCATCCCGACAACTCCCACCTGGCACCACGCTGCGCGCGTAATTCGGAATCCCCATCCGCCAATCGCCGGCGCGAAGAAGAGCACGGCCAACACCGCACTTAGGACCGCCGCAACCCAGAGTCGGAAGGGATATCCCGCCACGCGTGTCAGCAGCCAGATCATCCATGTGCTGGCCGTGAAGATGAGCCACATGCGCAGCGCTCGCACCCAGCTCTGCGGCACCTTCTGTAAAGACACTGGCCCAGCCGGATAGATCCAGGCGATCACTTGCGGCAGAAGCACGATCGCCGTGAAGGAAAAATCGATGATGAAAAGCAGGTCCCAGGCAACGCGCTTGGATGAAAGCGGAAACCACATGCGCGTTCCGAACGAAGTCATGCCGTCCAGAAGAATGTGGCTGGCAATGCCGACAGCGTAGATCAGCGTGAGAATTCCCAACGGTGGCGATTCGAGCCCGCGCCATCGCGGGAACCGGCGCCCCACCCAGGGAAGAAGCGCGCGGGTGAGGATGGCCAGCAGAACGGCAAAAAAGGGTAGAGCCACAAAGGAGTGGGTAATCGCGCGATGATATTTGATGATGGCCAAAGGATCGCGCGAGACAATGTCGGCGGCTACGTCCACATCGGGGAAAACGGCGCCGAGCACCGCCGCGAAGGTGGCCACCTTACCGTAACGGTCGGAGAAATATGCCTTGCCAAGAAGCGCGCCAGTGATTCCGTGGGTCGCCGGATCCATGTAGGCTAGGCGGACAAAAGAGTGTACCTGATTCAGGAGACTTCGAGCAGGGGAGACCTTTTTGCGATGACTTCCCCGATCTGGCGGGCCGCCACGCCATAGCGCTGCAGGATGGCCATCGCCTCCGCGAGCGCGTCGGGCGCCACCGCAGCAAGCAAACCTCCGGATGTCTGCGGATCGAATAGAAGTGCGCGAAATTCCTCCGGTACCGAAGAGTGGAATGCCGCGCAACCTTCCAGAAACTCGCGGTTGTTCGCGAGCCCGCCGGAGAAGAAGCCGCCGCGCGCCGCTTCGATGGCGCCGGGAAGATAGTCCACGCGTGCGTGATCGATGTGCATCGATACGCCGCTGCCGAGCGCCATCTCTCGGGCGTGGCCCAGCAGAGAGAAACCGGTTACGTCTGTGACGGCGTGAACGGGCCGGTCTGGACGAGCGGCCATGTCGTCGATTTCGTGCAGCGCATTGGCTGCGTCGCGGTTCAGGCGCGTCATCGAGGCGGTCGAGGCTTCTACCCACCGGTCCTCGGCCTTGCCCTGTTTCAAAGCCGTGGAAATCACGCCCGTCCCAATGGGCTTGGTGAAGAGCAGTACATCGCCGGGACGGGCACCCACGTTGCGCCAGATTTTCCCTGGGTGAATCAGACCGGTGACGGCGTAGCCGAACTTCAGTTCGTCATCGCGAATCGAGTGCCCGCCGGCGACCGTGCAGTTGGCTTCATTCATCTTCTCGAGGCCGCCACGTAAGATCGATTCAAGGACTTCAGCGGGCTGCGCGGCTGGAAAGGCAACGATGGTCAGTGCGGTGATGGGACGGCCACCCATGGCGTACACGTCGCTGAGCGCATTCGCCGCAGCCACCTGGCCGAACAGTGCCGGGTCGTCGACAATGGGAGTGAAGAAGTCGACGGTCTGCACGATCCCCAGATCCTCATCGATTCGGTAGACGGCTGCATCATCACTCGTTTCAAAGCCGACGATCAGATTGGGATCGTTTGCCGGCGGCATCCGCTTGAGAACATTTTCCAGAATGCTCGGACTGAGCTTCGCCGCGCAGCCCGCCGCCTTGGCTGTTGTGGTTAGCCGGATCATTTCCGCACCTTTCCCCCTAAGCAAAACCGAATCAACCTAAGCGCCTCTCTGTCAGGTCACTTCCACGAGGACAAGTGAAACGTCATCGGAGGGAGGCCCTTCGCGCCAGGCTGCGACACGGTCGAGGATCCTGCGCTTCATCTCGGCAAATGGCGCGAGCGACGCTTCCCGCACGATTTCTTGCAGGCCCGAGACGCCTAGCATTTCACCGCGCGAATCGAACACCTCGGTGATTCCATCCGTATACAAAGCGACACGGTCGCCGGGGCTGAGATCCACATCGAGAACAGCCTCTCCGTCGACGGCGTCCGGCAGCGCGCCCAGCAACATACTGCGAGATTCGAGCAGCCTCGGCTCCTGGCCGGGCGTGACCACCATGGCAGGCGGGTGTCCCGCGCCGGCGAACAACATGCGCTGGCCTCCGCGATCGATCCGAGCGGCGGCGGCGGTAAGAAAGAAAGAGGAGCTCCCGATGTTTTGCATCAGGAAGCGGTTGAGATGCGCCAGCATTTCCCCGAGCGGCGCAGTACTGCGCAGCTCCGCGAGGATTTCCGTATAGAGCCGGTTCGCAACGAGCGCGGAGCCGATGCCGTGCCCGGAAACGTCGGCCACCAAAAGATTCAGATGGTCGCTGTTGTCCGGGCTGGCAACGCCGAAATCCCCGCCGATCGTCCGCACGGCATGATAATGAGCGTCGACACGCAGGCCGCCCCAGACGAGGGAGTGCGGGGCCAGGCTCTGTTGTACGCGCGCCGCCAGAGCCAGTTCTTCTTCGATCTGCTTTTGGCGCTCTTCAAGTTTGACATTGGCGTCGCGGAGCAGGGTCTCGGCGCGCTTCTGGTCGGAGATGTCGGTGAAGGTTATGATCGCAAACGTCCGGCCGTCCGGGTCTTCGAAACGGCGGGTGCTGATCACGACAGGCAAGCGGCTGCCGTCTTTGCGCGGTATGACGAATTCAAAGCGATGCTGCCCGGCCTTTTCGCTTTCGGCGATCCGCGCAAGAATGTACTCGTGTTCCTCGGGTGCGTAATACTGCAAAGCCATATGACCCATCATTTCCGCTGCCGGGATACCGAAGATCTCCTCGAGGTAGCCATTGATAAAATGAACCCGATGGCAATCATCGACGACCATCACGCCTTGATTGAGTGTTTCTAGGATGCCCTCTGTCTGAAGTAGCCATTCCGGCTTGTCAATACTCATGGCAGTTCTCTTTCAAGCGGCCGAATCTGCCTATCTTACCGAATGCGTGGCCAAGCGCCAAAATGCCGCGACCGCTGTAGAATGAGATGATCGTGGAGCGGGTCGAGACGCAACGAAACGACGGGGCCAGGGGCAGCCGAGTTCCTCCTGGGCCGAAAGGCTGGCCGCTGGTCGGCATGGGGGTCGCTTTGCGCCGGGATCCCCTTGAGGGGATGCGAGCGATCGCGCGCGAGTACGGTGACATCGTACGGTTCCACGTGATGGGGCAAGAGCGCATCCTGCTGAATCATCCCGATTGGATCAACCAGGTGCTGGTGATTCAACACAACAAGTTTCACAAGAGCGAGCTGACCCGACGCGTGACGGCGCGCATGCTCGGCCAGGGGTTGCTGATCAGTGAGGGTGAATTCTGGCGAAGGCAGCGGCGGCTGGCGCAACCTGCGTTTCATCGGAGTCGTGTGAACGAATACGCCTCCACGATGCTCGAGCTCACCGAAGCGCATCTGCGCAACTGGCACGACGCCCAGGAGCGCAATATCGGGCAGGAAATGACCGCCCTCACTCTGGCCATCGCCGTCCGCACTCTGTTCGGCGCCACGCTTCCCGAACAGGCCCGCGGCGTGGGCCAAGCCATGACATTTCTCATGCGCTATTCACTGCGCCGACAGCGGCTGCCATTTCGTATTCCCGAAACTTGGCCCACGCCGAACAACCTTCGCGCCAATCGCGAGCTCGAGTTCATTGATTCGCTGGTGTACGGCATCATCTCCGAGCGGCAAGCGGAGGGGAGTTCGAACCACCACAACGACTTGCTCGCGCTGCTGATGGGCGCCATGGACGAAGATGGCACGCAGATGACCCGGCAGCAGCTTCATGACGAGACCATGACGCTTTTTCTTGCCGGCCACGAGACCACGGCACAGATGCTCACCTGGACATGGTACGCGCTCAGCCAAAACCCGGCAGTTGAAACGCGCTTGGAGGAGGAACTGAGCGGAGTGCTGGGGACGCGTGCGATCGAGGTGGCCGATGTTCCTCGGTTGCCCTACCTGCACGCCGTGATCAACGAAAGCCTGCGGCTTTATCCCCCCGCCTACATCATGGCGCGGGAAGTGGTCGAACCCTGTGAGATCGGCGGTTACACGTTGCGGCCCACGTCGACAATCATTTTCTCGCAGTGGGTGATGCAGCGCGACCCTCGGTTTTACGAGGATCCGGAAGCATTCCGTCCCGAGCGCTGGCTCGACGGTCTGGCTGACCGTCTGCCCGCCGGAGCGTATTTTCCATTTGGCGACGGGCCTCGCCGATGCATCGGGCAAGGCTTTGCGCTGCTCGAAGCCGCTGTGGTCATTGCCACGCTCGCGCGGCGTTTCCGTTTCCGGCTGGCGCCCTGTAAGCCGGTCCTCCCCGAGCCGTTGGTCACGCTGCGCCCGCGCCACGGGATTCAGATGACGCTCCACGCGCGACGCTAGTGCACAAATTCGCCCGTTCCGCCCTTCGACCAGGGATTGTAGGTGAGCGCGAAGCGAACTCGGTCGCGCGTCGGTGGGTGATCGTCGGTCAGTAAGACATCCAGGCGGCTCGGGTCGGGGTATTCTAGGTCTACTTCACCGAGTACCTGCAAGGCCTGCGCGGCCACCTGAGCAGAATCCGGCGTGAGCCCGTGTGTCACCTCGAGCGCGTATTGGTCCGCTTGATGCTCAAAGTAGCGGCTGATCCCGTTGGTGACGGGCGTGAGTATGAGCAGGAAAATGCTGAATAGTAGAAGCAGGGCCGGCAGCGAAGCCAGGTCTTCCGTTGCTCGGATTCCCCAGCGGGCGCCGCGCCAGTTGAGCAACCAACCGATCGAGCGGTATCCCAGATAAAACAGGGCCAAACTACCCAGGGCATAGATCACCAGGGCCTTGGGAATGTGATTGAGCACGTAGTGGCCCATTTCGTGGCCTGCTACCGACACAATCTGAGGCGTCGTCATTTTCGCGATCGTGGTGTCCCACACAACGATACGCTTCGAGCTGCCGATGCCGGTCACGTAGGCATTCAGCTCGTTTACCTTCTCCGATGCATTCATCCAGTACATGCGTTCCGGCGGAATGTTCTGCCCTGCGCGCGCTACCATTTGTTCGAGTGCCGCGGTAAGGGCGGGATCCTTCTGTTGCAGAGGCTCGAATTTGTGAAACAGAGGATCGATCACGAGCGGCTGGAGAAAAATCAGAACCACCCCGAGCGGCAAAGCGGCCAGCCAGAAGTAAAACCACCAGCGTGTTGGGCTTTTGCGTAGCACTGCGTACAGAATCGAGATGAGAATGATGGCGATGATCACGTTTACGAATTCGCCTTTGGTCCAATCCCACGCCCATGACCCCCATCGCTCTACCGAAAGGCCGTAGTTGCGCAATTCCCATTGCTCGAATACACCGACCGGAAGATCGAGAATGTCCAAGGTCAGAATCAAAAGGGGTGCGAACACAAGTACCTGAACAAACAGCTTTGATGAAGCGCCCTCAGCCCAGTCGCGATACGTGGGCCCGAGCTTCCAACCCAGAAACAGCCACAAGAGCAGCAAACTGTAGATCGGCGAGACGATCAGAAAGATAAGCCGCACTCGTTCGATGTGCTTTGTCTTTTCGTAGAGATCGGGGGCGAGCGTGTAGGCGGTAACTCTTTGGGTGGCTTGTTCGGAGGGGGGGGTGGGCGCGACCGTGGAATTCGGAGAAGGTGTCTCGGACTGGGTTGCCGGAGCGGTATCTGACTGCTGTGCCGAAATCGAGGATGGTCTCAGCGTTAGCAATGCCAAAGCCGCGAATAGAGTCAGAACGAAACGTTTGAACCGTTTCATCATGCTTCCTTTCCCCATCAGACGCTGGGCGCGAGTATCTCGTTAGCGCTCCTCGCAGTGCAATACCCTGCTTTCCTTCTCGCCCAGCCATCTGGCATAATCCGCGTCATGACGGCCTCCACCGCCAGTCCCCTACCCAGTGTGAACCGGCAGTTTGTTCTTCGGGCGCGCCCGGTCGGCATGCCGAAGGAATCCGACTTTCAGCTCGTCGAGGCGCGGATTCCCGCCCTCACGCAAGGACAGCTATTGCTAGCGACCCTGTTTCTTTCTGTCGATCCATACATGCGTGGGCGCATGACCGGCATTCGCACCTATGCGGATCCGGTTGACATTGGACAGGTCATGGTCGGCGGTACCGTCGGCAAGGTCATACAAACAACCCATCCGCAGTTTCAAGTTGGGGATGTGGTAGCCGGCTATTGGGGCTGGCAGGAGTTTGCAGTCTCCGACGGGAAAGGATTGCAGAAGCTTGACCCTCACGTCGCTCCTCCCTCGACCGCGCTGGGCGTCCTCGGCATGCCCGGCATGACCGCGTATTTCGGTTTTCTCGATATCTGTCAGCCGAAGCCGGCGGAGTCAGCTGTCGTTTCGGGGGCGGCCGGGGCGGTGGGCTCGCTCGTGGGGCAGATCGCCAAGATAAAAGGCTGCCGCGCGGTTGGGATTGCCGGAAGCGACGACAAAATCAGATGGCTCACGGGCGAGCTGGGCTTCGACGCTGCGTTCAACTACAAGGCTAGCGGAAACTACGCCCAGACCCTTAAGGAGTTCTGTCCCAGGGGCATTGACTGCTATTTCGATAATGTCGGCGGTCCCCTTACCGACGCCGTCCTTCCGCTTCTCAACCTGCGGGCGCGCATGTCCATCTGCGGCCAGATTTCGCAGTACAATGCGGCCCAGCCAGAGCCGGGAGTCCGGCCCTACATTCACCTGCTTACCAAGCAGGCACGCGCAGAAGGTTTCATCGTAAGCCAGTTCGCCGATCGCTTCCACCAAGGCGTTCGGCAAATGGCCGAGTGGCTCAAAGAGGGCAAGCTGAAATATCGCGAGACCGTTATCGAAGGTTTCGAGAATATGCCACGCGCCCTCATCGGAGTCCTCGGCGGCGACAACACCGGCAAAATGCTCGTGGCAGTGCGCCAAGCCCTCTAATCCGGGACGAGCGGAGTGTAAGGTCGCGACTCTCGGAGCGCTGCTAGCCTCGGAATCCTTCCGGGTGCCACCCAAGCGAGCCGTCCGAAAGGCCGGTTGCCTCTTTCGTCTCCGCGGACGAAGCGCTTTGCCACAGCTGGCCAGGCACGGCTACTATGGAATGTGGCTGGCTGAAGCCGGAGGCACACGATGAGACTTGTAAAGATCGGACTCGTGATTCTGCTGATTTCACCGCTGACGGCAGCGCGTCCACAGCAGGACTCCTCATCCGGCCAGCAGGAGTCGCTCGCCGATGCCGCCCGGCGCTCCCAGGCCCGGAAAAAGAGCCAGCCACAGGCCGCCAAGGTTTGGGACAATGACAACATCCCGACGACGAATGACAATATCAGCGTTGTCGGCCAAGCCACCCCGGCCGAGGCAGGACCCACACCTTCCGCCCCTCCCGAATCCGCTCAGAAAACCGTAACTCCCGAGCAGAAGGCCGCCATTCAAGCTGATTTAAACGGAGCCAAGGCACAGCTGGAAAGCCTCAAGGCTGACCTGGACATCGCTCAGCGTAAATACGCACTCGACGAGCAGACGTATTTGAGCAACCCCAATTACACAGACAAAGCTGGCGCCAAGGCCCTCGAAGAGGAAAAGGAACAGATCGCCGACAAACAGCAGCAAATCGCCGACGCGCAGAAAAAGGTCGACGATCTCCAGACCCAGGCGGAGGCGGCCACGAACGGCGCAAAGTAGGTCGGAAACCTCACCACTAGTAATTGAATAGATTTGCCTTGACACACAAGACTGTTCGCCGCACAATCCAACCGTTTTACGGGGCAGTTGTTTTTTCCTCGGTGTTGGCAGCACAGGCCGGTTCTCATTCTGCTTCTTGCGAGGCGAATCAGAATGCAATACCTGCCCGGTTGGACCGTGCAGTGCCTAAATCCGGAATGTCCCGCGCGGGGTCACTGGCTGCGCGTGGAGTCCCAGCCGCGGGACATCTGCAGCAACTGCGGCGGCCCCCTACATCGTGTGCCACCACCGCTCGGGCCACGATTCCGCATGCGGCCGAGGCCTCTTGCGGGTTACCGGCCGGGGCGCGTGCGGTAGCTCCTGGCTAGAGGTGGTAGCGGCTAGAGCGAGCCCAGCCTGGTCTCGTCTCCTGCCCAGCTCCCTATGGGGTGGGGTAAGCAATAAGGCCCGTGCGATCCTGAGCCGTCAGGGGAGCCCGGGCCTTTTGCTTTTCTACGTTTCCAATCTAGAGGAATGTTGCGAACCCGCTCCCCAAAAGGGGCGAGCGGCTGGTGGGGGCGCCAGCCGCTCTGGGCATGGGGTGATGGAGGTGCAGATTCGAGACTCGCGTCCCGAATCGAATGTGATTCTGAGGGTGGTCTCTGACCGTGTCGATGGACCAGTCGTTTGATCCGTTCCGGTACAAAGGTACCCCCGGATCGATTCGCGGCCTCTTCGCCCCGGCACGCTCGCGCACAGCCGGCTCGCTTTGCTGCGACCCTGGGGATGTACTACGATAGCCGCCCGCTGATGAACGAAGGCACTCCCGCAAAGCCAGCCGAAGGCTCGGGCGAAATGCTGTGGGGATTTTGGTATCCCGCCCTTCGCAGCGACCGCCTCCACGGCCGGCAGCTTCAACGCACCACCCTGCTCGGAGTTCCGCTTGTGGTGGGGCGCGATGGGGCAAAAAAGCCTTTCGCTCTGCGCGATATCTGCCCCCACCGCGCCTTTCCGCTTTCCTATGGCCAATTCGACGGCGCGTTGGTCGAATGTGCCTACCATGGCTGGCAGTTCGATGCGCATACGGGCCAATGTCGACACATTCCCTCGCTTACGGCCGACGCCAAGCTGAAGTGCGAGCGAATTTACGCGGGCAGTTTTCCCTGCGAAGAGCGCGACGGCTATGTTTGGGCGTTTATGGCCAACGCGGAAGGCCGCGCGCTTGGACCGACCGACGTCCCGCCTCCTGTGCCGGAGCTCCCGACGTTCAGTCCGCGCTACAAAATCGCGCACCTCGCAGCCGATCTGCCATGCAGCGTCGATCACGGCATCATCGGTTTGATGGATCCCGCACACGGCCCATTCGTGCACCAGGCCTGGTGGTGGCGCAGCCGCCGCAGCATCCGAGACAAGGCCAAGCAGTTCGAGCCGATTCCCAACGGCTTTCGCATGAGCCCACACGCGCCCTCGGCCAATAGCGCACCGTACAAAATTCTGAAACTCATCACGGGCGAGCCGGCCACAACGACGATCGACTTCGTCTTGCCGAACCAGCGCTTCGAACAAGTTCGCGCGGGACGCTACTGGCTTTCGAGCCGCACGACGGTCACGCCCATTCGAGGTGATCTCTGCCGTCTCGATTTCGTCGTTGCATGGAATATTCTTCCTTGGTTTCCCATCGTTTCGTTGATCATTCATGTTCTTGGTCCGCGCTTCATCCGCCAGGACTGTGAAGTAATCGAGAAGCAGTCGCTTGGGCTCGCGCACGAAAACCGCATGATGCTGGTGGACGATGCGGACCGCCAGGCGCGCTGGTACTTTGAACTGAAAGCTTCCTACCTCGAATCGCAGCGGACGGGCCAGCCCATACGGCATCCCCTCGCGGGCCCGGTAACTCTTCGCTGGCGCTCCTAGTCGTTTTCGCCTTCTCTTGTCCTGCACCAAACTTGTTCCTGCGTCCAGTTGTTCGAGTCTCCGCGCGGGCGCATAGTTTTGTCGGTGATGGCGGGCCTGCTTTTTCGGCCGCCTGGGAGTGGGCCGCAATCTTTGGAGAAGAACAGACTGGGGAGCATGGAGGAAACATGAACCGCCCTATTCGATTTCTCCTGCCGGTGGCTGCCCTCTGGCTTGCATCCTCGGCACGTGCAACGGACCTTGCGTACGTGAAGTGCGCAGTCAACCAGGATCGCGTTTGGGTGTATGAATCGCTCGGCAGCTTTGATGTTGAGGCCCGGCTGCGCTGTGGCGCACCGGTCGAGATTCTTTCCCGTCTGAGGGGCTATGTGAAGATCCGGACCGAGAGCGGCGTGGAAGGCTTCGTGCCCGATAGTGCGCTTCCCGACCTGCCCGCTTTGCCCGATCAGGGTGAGAAGCCGCTCGCCAGCGCTGCGGCGCAGTCTTCCGCCACTCGAACGAGTACACCTGCTTCGGCTGCGAGCACGCCTGCTCGGTCGCTCGCGAGCGCCACAGCCAAGCCCGTTGATTTGCCAAAGCCCGTGGCGCCCGCGGCTGTAGCGCCAGGCCCCATCACGGTGTCGAGCGCGCCCGTTTCGGTGGCTCGGCCGATCCCGGCGAAAGCCGCCACACCGCCTGCACCAACGCCCTCAGCGACGGCTAGCGTTTCGACAAAAGCTCCCGTCTCTTCGGCTCAGGCCAAACCCGCCACGGCCGTGACAAAGAAACCAGAAGTGGTACCGAGCAATCCGTCGGCGGCCTCAAGCGCTCACGGCGCAGCAACCCCGCCGAATGCGCCGGTTGCCCCGGCGAAACCCTCGGTGGAAACAGTCAGCGCATCGGGGAGAGACAGCGCTGCGATGGTCCCGGCCACTGCCGCACCCTCTACACCCATCGAGGAATCGGACGAGTATCCTGACACGCAGCCGGAAAATGAAAGCGCCGATCCGGCCTGCCATGTGTACTTTGCTGCGTATGGACTTGCGCCGTCTCAATACAAGTGGCTCGCCGAGAATCGGCGCAAAGAGTTTTCCGGGATTTGCCCGGCGCCCGACGTCGCGCACGTCGACTATGTCGTCCTTTTCACGCATGATTCCGATTCCTACACCGTTGCGATGCCGACACCGGTTCACACCGATCACAACGGTTTCTCTGATTTCAGTCCGTTGACACCCGTCGATACTGCGCTTGTGGCAGCGTCGGAGGTCGAAAGAGCGCACTACGAATTCGTGTGGGTGTTCCGAGTGACGCGAGGGGCATTCGATCCGGCAAGATTCTCGCCACGCCGCCGGCCTCAATTCACGACCACCGTGAAAGGTTCCCGTGCGCCGTCGCGCGCAGTTGAGGATGCATTCAATTTCGTTGAGACCCAGGGTCTGAGCCGTTAGGCGTGTGCTCCGATTCGACCTACTCGACAGAGGTAGTCGAGTCCCCCTGCGGCTAGAGAGTGCCTCTCATTCGACACTGCTGCTCAGGAACGGGAAATGGCTCGCCGCGGCCATAAAAAACAGAAGCGGAAACGACATCCAGAATCCCGTCCGCGATGCCAGAAAGGCCCACCGCGCAATCCGCTCGGCTTCCGCCGGCATCGGCGTGCCCTGTTCGGCGGTGGCACGCGTCCACGCGATGAGGCGTTTTTGCGCGCGCCAAACCACACCCCACGTGTTCAGCAACATCAGCAGCCCCATTCCGCCGCCGACCGCGATCGACAGGTGCCGGTTCGACGATTCCGGGCTCGCGTTCAGCACCAGCACGATCCACGCTGCCACAACGGTGATCGCCACAATGGCGCTTGCGCGCATCCATACGCGATCCCAAATTCCCCGATGGGGCAGTTGACAGGGATAGATCAGTGCAAAGGCCGCCAACCAGACCAGCAGCCACGTCCCCAGCCACCGCCAGGCAAGTGACGCGTCGCCTGCGTTGCTTGCGTCCGCCGCCAGAATCAGCCAGAAATAGCGCAGCCCGGCGACGACCGTCACCAGCGCGGACCACCTGAACCACCACATCGCGCGCGACATAAGGGGCGGAAACGCTTTCGCGCGCACTGCTGGTTCAAGACCCTTCATTGTCGGTGTGCCAACCAGATTGAAAAAATAGAGTAGCCCGATCCAGACGATCCCCGCCACGAAGTGCAGCCAGCGCAGCGCGATCTCTTCGCGCGTCACCGCCCCTTGCGGAAAGCTGATGTGAGTCGGAAGGAGCATGTCAAGCCGGATGCTAATGGCGTTCCATGGCGCCGGGCGGCGAACCCTTGGGTTTGCCAAAGCTCAGCATCTGCTTCACCGATGCCGACACACGATGGCGGAACAGCGCGAACCGCTGACTGCCCTCGCCGCTCACCCAGTTGAACTGAATTACGCGACGCTCGCCGATAAACGGCAGGTGACCGTGCCAAGAATGATCGGAGCGCAAAAACGCTACGAGCGCGCCGCCAGACGGAGGGACTTCGGCCGCCACGTCGTGGATATCACTTTGCGACCGCAGCAGACGCAGCCGCCCGCCCGCATCATCCCAGTCGGGATTCATGTACAGGAGAATCGTGATGATCTTGCTTTCCGAATCGCAATGGATGTTGCCGTCGCGCGTGTCGGAGCGCCCGCGAACGGTGATCGTCGTCGGCCGGTTGCTCAGGTCGATCTCAAATTTGTCCTCGAACGCTTTGCGAAACGCCTCTGATTCCATGGCGTCGACCAAGGCTTGAAAACTCGGGCCAAATTTGAGCGAGGCGAGCGGAAAACTTCCTGCATGCTCGATGTGTGGATAGTCCCGATTGATCAGACGGAGCGCTTCGGGCTTCACGAAACCAGGCAGGACGACGTGCTCATACGGGTGCTGCTCGAGCGGCGCCCTCGCAAGCGCCTCGTAATCGAACACGTCCATCGTCCGTGCTTTTGGCAGTCGGCGCGGAAATCAATGCGCCCTGCCCGTTGCCTCGTAATTTCGACACTATCGTGAGCCCATCTCCACTGTCAACTTGGCCTTCACTAGGGTAGTGTCCTGCTATGACAAAGATCTATGCCGGAACCTCTGGATGGTCCTACCCAAGCTGGAAGCCCGATTTCTATCCCCCTACGCTTGCGTCCGCAAAGTTCCTCAGCTACTACGCGACGCGCCTGAACACGGTCGAGGTGAATTACACTTTTCGCGCGCGGGTCAGCGAAAAGCTGCTTGCCGGCTGGATTCAGGCAACGCCCGGGCATTTCAAATTTGCGGTCAAGGCGCATCAAAGGATTACGCACGTCCTGCGCCTGCGCAGCGCGGCACGTGCGACATCGGATTTTCTCGCGTCTCTCGAGCCCCTTCGCGCAGGGGGCAAGCTTGGCCCCGTTCTGTTTCAGCTTCCACCTTTTCTAAAGTGTGACGTCGCGTTGCTGGAAGACTTCTTGCGCGCGCTGTCGCCGGGCACTCGCGCCGCGATGGAATTCCGCCACACCTCTTGGTTTGTGGAGGATGTGTATGAAAGACTGCGCCGCGCGAACGTCGCGCTCTGCCAGGCGGAAAGCGAGAAACTCGAGACTCCGGAGGTTCACACCGCCGACTTCAGCTATTTTCGCTTGCGCAAACAGGAATACTCAGCGAGCGAGCGCAAAGCCGTGCAGCGAAAGATCGCCGACGCCAGCGAGCGCGGCGATGTCTTTGTCTACTTCAAGCACGAAGACACCCCGCAAGGGGCTCTCTATGCAGAGGCTTTGCTCAAGAAGGCCGACGACCGCCGTTAGCTGGTACTGTTCCCCCGTGCGGCGTGAATCCATTCCACGGTCTTCTTCAGCCCGCCGAACGTATAGAAGTGCAGTGCCGCGATGCCCAACGGGGGCACGGTCGTGTCACCGGCCGGCGCCTGAGCCATCAGCTCTCGAATCACAGGCTCGGGGTCGCGCTCGGTAAGCAAGCGACCGAAGGACGTGGACTTGGTGAGTGCCCGGATCGAGTTGCCCACCCCGCAGTGCATCGCATAACGCGTCAGCGTGGCGATGCCTGCAGGACCCGCGAGTCCGATACGTACCGGCAGGTCCACACCCATCGCGCGAATGCGCTTCAGCCATTCGGCGATCGGTTCCCCCTCAAAAACGAATTGCGTGACGATGTGGAGCGTGAAGCCAGCCTGACGCGCGTAACGCATCTTCGCAACCATCGATTCACCGAGCACCTGATCGGAAATCTTGGGATGGCCCTCGGGGAATCCGCCGATTCCGGCGCGCCGAATGCTGTGCTTCTCTAGCAAACCCGACTGCATCACCTGCAGCGTCGCATCGTACGGCCCGAGCGGCTTGTCTCGCTCACCACCGATCAGCAGCACGCGATCCACTCCCGCTTCGCCCGCGAAGCGGCCCAGCAGACCATCCAGGTGCTCTGTGCTCTCCAGGTGACGCGCGCCGATGTGCGGCACCGGAAACAATCCTGCGCGGCGGAGCTTCGCCGCCGGCACGACCGCCCGGAATAGATCTTCGCCGGGTATCCACGTAAGGTAGACCTCGGTTCCGGGTTCCAGACGTTCCACCGCCGAGTCGACGACCTTCTCGTTTTGCGGGCTGACCTCGACCGAATAACCGCGCAGGATTGGCGCGATGCCCGGCAAACTGGCTGCGGCTTCTGACATCTCTCACCTCAATCCTTTACATGCGCGCAAGCGGATCTGTCCCCGATGGCCAGCGCCGTAAAACCCTTTTGTTCGGTTTGGTGCCCAAGAGAGGACTCGAACCTCCACGACCTTGCGGCCACTAGCTCCTGAAGCTAGCGCGTCTGCCAGTTCCGCCACTTGGGCTTACGTGAAGCGGCCCAAAAAGGCTATCACGGAGAACATTCAAACGCCACATCCCCTCGCCGGTACCTTCCGCCCGATCCTACCCGGGGTGAGAACCGGGCGCCCCGGCGAACGCCCTTCCTACCCCGTAGCTTTCAGGGCTCAGCCCTCCCCTCCGCGCTCGACTTCACAGTACCATTGACCCCGACAGGTGCACTTCTTACAGTTGCGAAGGTGGTGGGTCGCGGGGAAAAGGAGGATGCCATGTCATGCGCCCGCGCAATGTTGGAACGCCGCCGTTCGAGCCGCGTTCAGACCAGAATTCCGATCCGAGTCGTCAGCAACGGAGACGATGGCCAATCGCAGGACGCCGCCGCGGAGACTCTCTCCGTCAGCCGTTACGGCGCGCTGCTCCGTGTTCCATTCCTGCCGCCACTCGGTTCTCGCATTGAGGTCTTACACGGCCTCTCCAATGAAATGCGCGAATTTCGGGTCATCGACCTGCGCGGCCAGAAGGGTCACGGTTGCTTCGAGCTCGGCGTCGAGATCTACCATCCCGCGCGAAACTTCTGGGGCATCCAGTTCCCTGATGAGCGCCACTCCGCTTGACATCGCCGGGGCTCTATTGGTGCTATAATCCGCGTCAAAATCGACCCAGAAAAGGGGCCCGCCTGAGCCGCACCTTCTCTGCAGCATTCCCGACGACCGGCGGGCACGGGAGGGATCCATGGGAACGATTGAGATGCTCCTCATTGCCTGGGGCGTGGTGACGGCTTTGCTCATCGGCATCTTGGTCTATCGGAGCACCCTTGAGACGCACGAAGAAGACCAGATCTTTCTTGATCCCGCCGGAGAGTCGATGGCACGAGAGCAGCGGGCACTCGTATCCAAGATCGAGAGGCTCGGTCGGCCGATCGCCGGTCTAGCGGTTTTGTCGGGCGCGATTCTTGTGGCGATTGTTGGGCTGTGGCTCTACCAGGGATTCAAGAACTTCTAAAGCGCCGTAGCGCCCTGGCGATGACACGTCAGGGTCTTGCACTCGTCGCGGCCGGGGTGGTTTGCTGTGCCGTCGCCGCGGCGGCTTGAGGGTAGATTCCGGAAGTGTGGTTGTGCACGATTAGCCAGTTCCCATTCACTTTATTGAAGATCAGCGTCGTCTGACCGCGGAGCGTATAGGCCTGCCCATTCACGCTGGAATCGAATTCCCACTGATACATGGCCCAGGCGACGTCGGTGTGCGTAATGATCAGTGTATTGCTGCGGACCAACTGCATCCCTTGAAAGGCTGCCCGTTGGCGCTCATAAAGCGCTGCATACTTCTGCCATCCCACGATCGGCGGCTCATACTCTCCGCTTACAAACGTCACGTTGTCCGCGTAGTGCTTGTGCATCGTTTCAATATCACCGAGCTGGAACGCGCCTAGCATCTCGCCGATGTCGTGATCGATCTGGTCGGTATCGGGCACGGGCGGCGGCGGAGCCGGCTGATCCGAAGTACTGGCGTCCTTCTTCTTGTTCTTTTGTTTGTCCGACGCGGCGGCGGAGCCTCCCAGAAGCAGGACAGCGATTAGGCACAGGGCCAAACATCGCGTTTTCGTGTTCATCTGCGTTCCCCCTCCGATCGAGCCGCAGCATAGCACGAAGAGAAAATCGCCAAGCAAGAGGAACTCCAGTCATGTGTCGCATGCACGAACACGCCCACCGAACATGAGTTTTACTTGCTGAGCTGTGCAGGATTTCGCTTCTGGCTTAGTAGGTTCACGAACAGCCGATAGGCACCGGGGACTCCATCGGGTAGCTCGCGGAAAAAGGACAGGCCGGTATAGATGTAAATGCCCTTGCCATCGCGAGCGTACACCAGGCCGCCCGTCGCCTCCGGTTCACCGGGATCGGTCAAACCAAGCACCGGCCGGTATTCAGAGGCCCACGGCGGGCTCCAGAAATAAAGCCCGCGCTCCTGATTCCACCCCTCAAAATCCTTGAGCGTGATTTCGTTGGGAAAGTTCAGCAGGGGACTGCCGAGCTCGAGAAACCGCACCGGCGAGCCCGGATCGGTCACGCGCACAGCCTGCGACGCCATCTCGGCTTTATACGGCGCTGGCAGGAGCCGGTTCCACGCGAAATCGCGCTCGTACTCAACCAGCAAGGTCCCACCGTTTTTCACGTACTCGAGCAGCCGCGGATTGGCCGCCATGGCATCGGGACGTAGCTCGTAGGCCCGGATTCCCGCGACGATGGCGTCGTATTGATTCAGGTTCCCGAACGCGAGGGCCACTTCGTCCAGCATGTCCACTTGAATGCCGATCTGCCGCAGCGTTTCCGGAATCGTGTCGTTGTCGCCTGCGATATAGCCGACGCGCAACCCCTCCGGCACCGTCAGGTCCAGCACATGAACGGTGGCGTCGTCTGGCTCGCCCCACTGACGGGTCGGCATCGTGGGAATCGGTTCGAGAGACGTGCGAAATGTCTCTTCTCCGATTCGCGCGAAAGGACCCAGTCTGTAGGCTCCTGCCCGAATGGCCGCCGGCGGTGTGACCACATATCGAACCAGCTGATCGCCGGCTGCTGGAAAACTCAACGTGGCGCAGGGTGCCACAATCCATCCGGCCGGCGCGTCGAGGCCGACCGACACGTTCGCTGGTTGTCCTCCGTGGTAGCGCACACGCGCGAGTAACTCAAGGGGCGCAGCCGCACGCTTTTGCGGCACCATCACTTGCGCCGGTTCAACCGTCAGCGTCACCGCCGGGACAAATTCAAGTTGGTAGGTCTCCATGCCGGTTGTCTTCGCGACCGATGATTCAACCGTCTCCTCGGTTGTGAAGGAGTAGCCCTCCAGGTCCAAACGCAGCGCCAGCATCACGAGAGGTGGTGGAAACGGCAGCACCGCGTCGGCAGGCAACTCTGGCGGTTTCGCTCCGGCCGGGACGGTGACATGGAATTGGTAGCTCTTGCTGTCCGCTTTGGCGGCGTCTAGGGCCACACTCCATCCAGGCGGTACCTTGAGACTCGACTGCTCCACGGTCCATTTCACAGGTACGGCAGGTTTATCGAGAAGGTTCACCTTCACCAAAAGACTCTCGCCAGCAACCAGCTCGTGCCGGTCGGCTTGCGTATCGACGGGGAGCGCGATATCGTCCGCTAGCGCCTGGTCGATTCGCTGCTTCACTTGATCGAGTTCCTCAACTGCCGCCGCGTTTTCCGCGCCTCCCCTATTTCGAACTCTTTCGTCGAGAGCTTCGATCGTCTCCGCCGCAGCCACCAGCGACTTGGCCGCCCCCGCGCGGTCCAGAGCCAGCACTGCCTTTCCAGCGGCTGCCAGATTCTGATCCGTGGTTTCCAGAGCCGGAGCCATCACCGCCTCAAAGCTAGCAAATCGCGTGGCCAGCTGAGTGATCGGCTGTGCCAAAAGCTTCGGGTCAAATCCTCGCCCTGCTTCGGGCCCACCTTCTGTGATCAAGAACACGGGCCGGCGAAAGTACGGGTTGCCGAAAAGCGACGGTGTGCCTTGCGAACGGTGCTGCGCGTGCCCTTCCATTCCCATCTGGACGTAGCTTTTGCCCCAGAGCGGGGACACGTCCGTCACGGGCAATTCGACCGCGTCCGGGGGAGGTGGCGGCGGAGCGGGACCGAAGCCGAATCCCGCCGGACGCAGTTCCAGTGTCACCTTCCACGCCGGCAGCCCCTCGCGGATCTGCTCGGGGAATTTCGTCGGGTCTGCCGCGTTCCTGACCGCTTGGGGCGTGTAGATTCCGCTGGCCTGGTGTTGTCCGTGTCCGAACTGAACGCCGCCCCATCCGTTGATCACGACGTTGGGCCTGTACATCCGGATCACGCGGACCATGTCTTCCATGGGAATCTGCTCGCCCCAGATTTTCATCGTACGCTCGGCGCTCTTTGAGAATCCCGTGTCAATGGCCCGAGTGAAGTATTGATGCACCCCGTAGTGGCGGTCCGCCGCAAGCAGCTCGGTTGTGCGAACCACGCCGAGCGGACCATCCTGCTCCGGGCCGATCGCATTCTGCCCGCCCTGCCCGCGCGTAATTGTCAGTAGCGCCACATCCGCGCTGAGACCACGCGAAAGATACGCCAGCAGGCTGGCCGTCTCATCATCAGGATGCGCGGTAATGAAAAGGATCCGCGTGGCCACGCGGGCCTTGTTGATGGCCTCGACGGTTTCCGGCAGCGATTGCGCCGAAACTTCCCGAAACCCCGTCGCCGCCACCACAACGGCCATCCAAGCAACCAGCGTCCATCGCCTCATCACGCGATCTCCTCAAAGGGCCACTGCCCGAGCCAGCGCGCGCGCCCCAAATAAACAACGGTACCTGCGGCGGCTGCCAGGAGAGAAGCGAGCATCGGCTTCGGCCCGGTTGCCAGGAAGATTCCGGCCCAGCCGGCGATTGCAATCACCACCGGTAATGGATAGAGCCACATGCGAAACGGCAGCCGTTCGCTCCCCTTGCGCCGCAGCAGAACGAGGCCCACCCCTTGGCCGATGAATTGGATGATGCACCGCATGGCCAGGATGGCGCGGATCGTTTGCGCCAGTCGCAAAGCCAGACAAAAAATCAGCGCCGCCACAGCCAGCGCCAGCAGCGAAATGTGGGGAAAGTGCTTTGTCGGATGCAAGCGCGCGAACGGGCGCAAGAAGTTCCCATCGGCGGCCGCCGCATACGGTACGCGGGAATATCCCAACATCGCCGAAAAAACGGAGCCCAGGGCTGTGATAAGGATCAGCATGGTCGCACCGGTTGCCCAATGGCTGCCGTAGAGCCGCTCCATGAACGTGCTGGCGACATAGCTTGAACTGGCCACCTCCCGCCACGGGATCACGCTCAGAATGCTTGCCTGCATCGCCAGATACAGGCCGGTGATGCCGAGAATCGAAATGAAGATTGCGCGCGGTATGTTTTTTTCCGGATTCTTCATCTCCCCGCCCAGATTGCACACGTTGTAGTAGCCGAGATAGCTGTAGATCGTCTCGACCGTTCCATGCCCAAGTCCGACCAACAGCAGCCAGGAAAGATTCCAACTCCGCTCGGAAGAACCAAACAGGCGATCGGCCTCGAAATGGGTGGCGCCGCCCCAAATGATCCACAGAATCGTGCTGATCACAACACCGCTGAAAACCAGCGAAATTCGCCCGATTTGACCGATTCGCCGGTAGAGCAATACAACGACCAACACAACGACGGCACCCGCGATCACGTTCTTGCCGTGCGGTCCCAGTGTCTGAACGATTCGTGCCACCTGATCGGAGCGCCCCGCCAGGTATGTTGCATAGTCCGCGAAGCCCAGAGCTCCCGAGGCGACGCTCAGCGGCCCCTGAAACAGCGTCTGCCAAATAAATAAGAAGGAGATCAGCCTTCCCCAACGCTCCGGGCCGTAGGCCTTGCGCAGGTAGACGTAGCTCCCGCCCGCTTGTGGCATCGCCGCGCCGAGCTCGGCCCAGATGCAACCGTCGAGGAGCGCCAGCGCTCCTCCCGCTGTCCATGCCAGCAAGCTCCCCGCCCCGCCCATGGCCTGAACAACCAGCGGAATCACGACGAATGGACCGATTCCGACCATAAACGTCATGTTGAGCGACGTCGCTTCCAGCAGTCCCAGACCTCGCTCGAGTTTTTCCGCTTCGCTCATGGCTGCCTCGCGGTGTCCTCAGGGCACGCAGAGCATAGCAAGAAACCGCACGCCCTCACGCGAAAACTCCGCTCACCTGCGCTACGATACGAGCGAAGGCGAGGGGATCATCGCGCGTTCATGTTCTCGCTCGGACTGCTTATCGGTCTCACGGTTACGACTGCCAATGTGGGTGTCCTGCTCGTCGGATTTTTCTGGGCGCGACGCCGGCGCCCATTTCCCGTGCACGGCTGGCTTGGCATCGTGGCACTCGCCGGGGCGGAGTGGATGCTTTTCCGCCGCGTCGAGCCGGTGCCTACCTATTTCACTCCGCTCGCCTGGAGCGCCTACATCTTGATCGTCGACGCTGCCGTCTTCGCCTTGACCGCCCGTTCGCGTTTGCGCGATGCGCCGATAACCCTCGCGCGCATGGCCTTGCTTTCCATTCCGCTGTGGTTGATTTTCGAGGCCTACAACCTGCGCCTCCACAACTGGGCCTACGTCGGCGTCCCTCAGCAGTGGGTCCCAGCACTGATCGGCTACGGTTGGTCCTTTGCGACGATCACCCCCGCCATCTTTGAGACATCGGATCTCGTGCAAGCGCTTTTGCCGGCTGTCCCGATCCCGCCCTGGAAGACATCGCGCGCTACCGATAACACCATCATGGCTTGTGGCGTCGCGTCGCTTTTGGTTCCGCTCATCGCACCACAACCGATCGGCGCACACCTTTTCTTTTTGATCTGGATTGGATTTGTGCTGCTGCTGGACCCGCTCAACCGTCGGCTCTCGCTACCCTCTTTCCTGGGAGACGTTTCCGAAGGGTTTGCGCGTCGGCTCTACGGCTTTGTTTTCGCCGGCTGGATCTGCGGGTGGCTGTGGGAGTTCTGGAATAACTGGGCCCATGCGAAATGGCACTACACCTTCCCCATGTTCCAGGATCAAAAAATCTTCGAGATGCCAGCGCCCGGCTATCTGGGCTTTCCGCCCTTCGCCATGGAATGCTTTGCGATGTACGTCACGGCCGCCTGGCTCGCCGGTTGGCTCAAAAGGGTCAAATAGCCGATGCCCCGAACGCCGTGCTACCCGAGATGGGCTTTGGCCTGCTTGCTCTCGGCCGCCTGTCTAACGCCCGCCCGTGCCGCGAACCTCACGCTTTCTCCCGATGCAGCCCGCACGCTTGACCAGATCTACACGGGCGATCCCGACAAAGCGACTCTGACAGCCCAAGCCATCGAGCACTCGCAGCCTGAGAGTCCCGTTGGCTTTCTGCTCGAGGCGGAGGCTCGTTGGTGGAAGACCTATTGCGTCTCGTGCGAGATCAAATGGGGGATGTTGGACGCATGGAAGCGTCCGAAGCAGCCCGAAGACGACACCTATTTCGGTCTGGCGGATAAAGCGATCGATCTTGCTCGCGCTCAGATCGTAAAATCTGATACCGCCGAGCCGCACGTCTACGTCGCCATCGGTTTCTCACTGAAGGCTCGTCTCTATAGTCTCCGCGACGAAAAGCGCGCGATCGCCCACGCCGGCGTGGCCGCTCGCTCGGAGTGCCTCCGGGCGTTGGAGCTCGATCCCAATCTAGCCGATGCGACGGCTATCCTGGGCCTGTACAACTACTACGTCGACACCCTCTCCTCCATCGCCAAAATGCTGCGTTTCTTCATGGGCATTCCCGGAGGGAGCAAGGAGGAAGGGATTCGCCAGATGCGAACCGCCATGGACCACGCTGTGTTTCTCGCTGTCGATACGCGCTTCTACCTGGCGAAAAATCTGCGCACCTATGAGCAGCGCTATGACGAGGCCATTCAAATTGCCGAACCCCTGGCCTGGCAGTATCGGCAAAATCCGGTCTTTCTGCTTCTCCTCGGCAATCTCAATCAAGAGGCAGGCCACAGCCCGAAGGCAGCGGAGTACCTTCGTTCCGCTCAGGCCGCGCCCGTGGCCGACCCCTCCTGCGCAGCTCATGCTCGCGAACTCGCCACCCGGTTGCTCTCCTCCTTCCACCCTTGACGCACTACGTCCTCAGACCTCGCTCGATTGTTGCCAGCTGATTTCGGAGTCTCGCTCGAAACTAGCCCCGCGCGGCGGCTTCTTGCTCGAAGGCGTGATAGGAGGAGCGAACCAGGGGTCCTGCTTCGACGTGCTTAAATCCTATCTGCTCGCCCATCCTCTTGAATTCAGCAAACTCGTCCGGATGGACATATCGCTCGATCGGTAAGTGCGCCGGAGTTGGCTGCATGTATTGGCCGAGCGTCAAGATGTGCGTTCCTTGTGCCACGATCTCTTCCATTGCCTGCAACACCTCGTCGCGAGTCTCGCCGAGCCCCAGCATCATTCCCGTCTTTGTGGGCGTATGAGGAGACATTCGGCGCGCGCGGCCGAGCAGCTCAAGCGACCGCTCGTAGATCGCCCCCTTGCGCACCCTCCGGTACAGCCTCGGTACTGTCTCGACGTTGTGATTGAGCACGTCGGGTCGAGCCGCCATCAGCAACGCGAGGGCCTCCCAATTGCCGCGAAAATCGGGAATCAGGACTTCGACCTTGCAGTTCGGCACCCGATGGCGAATCTCCTCGATGGTCCTTGCAAAAATCCCCGCCCCACCGTCGGGCTGATCGTCGCGGTTCACTGATGTCACCACGGCATAGCGCAGGTCCATTCGCCTTACCGCCTCCGCTACCCGAGCCGGCTCATCCTCCTCAGGGGGCCCTAACGGTTTGCCGCTCGGCACGGCGCAGAATCCGCACGAGCGCGTGCAGATGTTTCCGAGAATCATGAATGTCGCCGTGCGGTGCTCCCAACATTCGCCTAAATTGGGGCAGCGCGCGCTCTCGCACACGGTGTGCAAGTGGAGCTGCCGCAGGGTACTATCCAGCTCGTGAAAGTTCCGCCCGCCCCGAAATCGCACCTTCAGCCACCCTGGCCGCTGCGGTCCCGCAGCAGGTCGACAGCTGTCCGGCAGTATGTTGAATGGGGTTGTCATTGCCCCTCGAAGTCATCTTACGCGTGGCTGGTCGTGGCGGCAACTGCCTCGGGTACCATCCCTGGAGTGTTTATTGCAAACCACATGGGAATCGGCAGCTTTGTTGCTTTTATACAACACCCCTCTGTTTCGAGTGCTTGCTTCGGCTGTAACTCATTAAGAGTAAGGGGATAAAACAGAATGTCACTGGCCCGTCAAATGCGTAATAATGGGTGCATCTTCTCGCATGCCCTATCAACTTACGATTCAGCGTCCGGTCGAGATTGACGGCATCGGCCTTCACACGGCCGTGCGCTCGCACGTTCGCTTGCTGCCCGCGCCGGCCGATACCGGAGTTGTTTTCCGACGTAGCGATCTGGACGGTTTTGAGATTGCGGCGCATGCCGACAACGTCGCCCGCGTGAGCTATGCGACGAGCTTAATGCGCCAGAGCGTCCTGATCTCCACGACCGAACACCTGTTGGCCGCACTCTACTGCTGCGGGATTGACAATGTGTTTGTTGAGCTGGACGCCTTGGAGCTCCCCATTCTGGACGGCTCGGCGAAGCCGTTCATCGATATCCTTCGGCAGGCAGGTACGCGCCGTCTGCGGCGCCCGCGACGGTTCATCCGCGTGCGCAAGCCTCTCGAGTTCGCCGACGGCGACCGCCGCATTGGCATTTATCCGGCGGATGAGTTTCGCGTGCACTGCTTCGTCGACTATCATCATCCCGCCGCCGGGCCGCAGCAGGTCGAAATGACGGTGAACGCGGAATCGTTCAGCCGTGAACTGGCCCCCGCGCGCACGTTCACCTTCGTCAAGGAACTTCTAGCGCTACAAAAGATGGGGCTGATTCGCGGCGGCTCGCTGGCCAACGCGATCGTGATGGATGATCAGTGTATCCTCAACGGCCCGCTGCGCTTTCCCGATGAGTTCGGTCGCCACAAAGCCCTCGATTTGATTGGCGACCTGGCCCTTGTCGGTCGGCCCCTTCTCGCGCGTATCGTCGCGCACAAAGCAGGCCACGCGCTTCATACGCAGCTGGTCACACGTCTTCTTGCCGACCGTTCTCTGTGGGAAGAAACGACCTTCCAGCGTGTTCCGGCCCGTACCTCCCCAAACACCTCTCTGGCGATCTCCGCACGATCCCACGCCGAAGCCGACTAAGACTGCATCATGACTCGCGTGAATGCCGCTCTCGGCCTCGATTTGGTTCGTGTGAAATGGCAGCAATTCCCCGGTTGCCAAAGCCCCATGTGAAGGTGACAATAACCGCGCCGATGGTCGCCCGAGATACCTCCATCATCATTCTCGCCGCCGGGAAAGGGACGCGCATGCGTTCCGATCTTGCGAAGGTTCTTCACCGCGCCGGAGGGCGGTCGCTGCTTGAGTACGTCTTGCGCACCTGCCAGCCGCTGCGGCCGGTGCAATTGCTGGTCGTGGTCGGGCACCAAGCCGAAGAGGTAGCTAAGGTCGCCGGGGAATTTGGCGCCGAGACCGTCGTGCAGCGGCCACAGCGCGGCACGGGCCACGCCCTGCAGGTGGCCCGTCGAGCGATCCGCAAAAGCGCCAAGCTCGCCATCGTGTTGCCTGGTGACGCACCGCTCCTGCGTACCGAGACGCTCGCGGCGCTTGTGGATACGCACCGCCGCGGCGAAGCCGCCGCGACGATTTTAAGCGCCGAGCTTACCGATCCCTCCGGTTACGGTCGCATCGTCCGCGATTCGGAAGGCCGCGTGCAAGCGATTGTTGAAGACAAGAGCGCGACAGCCGAACAAACCCGTATTCGCGAAGTCAATTCCAGCATCTACTGTTTCACGCTTGAAAAACTCTGGTCGGCGCTTATGGCGTTGCGTCCGGATAATGTCCATCGTGAGCTCTATCTGACCGACGTCATTGCCATACTGCGCCAAAGAAATGAGCGGGTGCTCGCACAGGTGAGCGAAGACCCCCTTGAGATCGTGGGCTGCAACACGCGCGCGAATCTCGCAGATGCGGACCGCGTACTTCGCGCGCGCAAGGCGAGCGAACTGATGGAGGCCGGCGTCACGATTTATCTCCCCGAAACGGTTGTGATCGATCCCGATGTCACGATTGGTGCTGATTCGACCCTCGAGCCTGGCGTTGAGCTTCTTGGCAAAACACGCATCGGCGCGCGCTGCGCCATCGGCAGCAGCAGCGTGCTGATCGACATGCGCGTCGATGACGGCGCGACGATTTTTCCTCATTGCCATCTGGTTTCTTCGCGCATTGGGGAACAGGCCCAAATCGGGCCATTCGCGCGCATGCGTCCCGGTACCGACATCCGCACCGGCGCGCACGTCGGCACTTTCGTCGAGCTGAAGAAGACAACCTTGCATGAAGGCGCAAAGGCTCCGCACCTGAGCTATCTTGGTGACGCCACCATCGGCTCGGCCACCAACATTGGCGCCGGCACCATCACCTGCAACTACGACGGGTTCGCAAAGTACGAGACGAGAATCGGCAACCGCGTTTTTGTGGGCAGCGATACGGCCCTTGTCGCTCCGGTACGCGTGGGAGACGGCGCCTACATCGCCGCTGGCTCCGTGGTCACCGACAACGTTCCCCCGGAGGCCCTCGCGGTCGCTCGCGGCCGCCAGGTCAACAAGCCTGGCTGGGCGCGCGCCCGCCGACAGGAGCTTCGGGCAAAATCGACGCGGGTCGCTAAGCGGCCTTCCTCTCGCCGCAAGCCTGCTCGCCGTGCACGGGCAAAAACCCGCCGCTAAACTCTGCTGGCTGAGGATCACCGGCCCTGCTTGAAAACCACCACCAGAGCCGAGGTCTTCTAAGGGCGAGCTTATTTCGGTGGGCCCGGCTTATCTGCATCAAAATAGGTGACTTGTTGATTCCTGCCCCTCCGCGGATGGTTTGGCAATACCTGTGCACTCCTGGTGTCTGCCGTCACGGAGAACGTGACCTGAGTTTGAGATCGATGGAGATCTCAAGGAGGTAGAAAGATGAAAACCCTCACGATTTTCGGAGTGCTCGCCCTAGCGGGCCTGTTTCTGATTCCGACTCCGGCGCATGCCCAAGGATTCTCCGTTGGAATAGGAGTCGGCCCAGCCGTCGTCGGTCCCCCGCCGGTTTGCGCTTACGGCTACTATCCGTATTACCCATATGCCTGCGCGCCGTATGGTTATTATGGTCCTCAGTGGTTTGTCGGCGGCGTGTTCATTGGTGCTGGCCCTTGGTACCACGGCTATTGGGGCCATCCTGGGTTCTACGGTCGGGGCTTTTACCCTGCGCGTCCTGTCCCCTACCACGGGCCGGTACACGCCTACTCCGGTAGCGGTGGATTCCACTCCTCCTCCGGCAGTGCCCGATTCCACGCTGGTGGGCGCCGCTAAGTTCATACCCAAATTCATACCTAAATTCATACCCGAGGGAGCAACGGGAGCGGCCGGCACGAGAAAGTGCTGGCCGCTTCATTCACAGGGAGCGGAACCGCAAATTTGTCGGTGTGCTAGAATTCTTTCTGTGAAGTTCGGCGTGGTGCAATTCCCCGGCTCCAATTGCGATGACGACGCCTGTTACGCCATCGGCACTTTGTTGGGCGAGCCGGTCGAACTCATCTGGCATCAATCGGCCGAGCTCTCTGGCTTCGATGCCATCATCCTTCCCGGCGGCTTTTCCTATGGCGACTATCTCCGCACCGGCGCGATCGCGCGATTTTCTCCGGTGATGAGCGCCGTCAGCCGGTTCGCGGGTTCCGGCGGACTTGTCCTGGGCGTCTGCAATGGTTTTCAGATTCTTCTCGAGGCAGGTCTGCTCCCCGGAGCCATGCTGCGCAATCAGCGCCTGCGCTTTCTTTGCCGCCAGGTTCACATTCGAGTGGAACATACGGACACGCCGTTTACCTCGGCCGCACGGCGCGGTCAGATTCTGAAGATCCCCATTGCACACATGGAAGGCAACTACTTTTGTGACTCGGACACGCTCGCCAGCCTCGAGCGCAACCATCAAATCCTGTTCCGCTACGTGCGCGCGGACGGGCGCAACGCCGCGCCGAACGATTTCGAAGCGAATCCCAACGGCTCGCTCGCAGCTATCGCGGGGATCTGCAGCCACGAACGCAACGTCGCCGGACTAATGCCACATCCGGAGCGCGCCGCTGAATCCGCACTGGGCTCTTCTGACGGCCTCGTGATTCTCCGCTCGATGGTCGCTGCTATCACGGGTTCTGCCGAGCGCGCAGCTATTTCGAAAGTTTGATGGAAGATCCCGAGCTTCCTCTCGCCCTTGCGAGAGCATTCGCTGCCTTGACGCTTGCCCGGATTTGCTGCGAAAATTCCGGCTCCGAACCGGTCGCTTGTGTCGATGATTGATACCGAGATTACAGTCACCCCGCAGGTTGCTGTCGAGCACGGCCTGACTCTCGAGGAATACGCGCGGGCGCAAGGAATCCTGGGCCGCACTCCCAACCTGACCGAGTTGGGCATTTTCAGCGTGATGTGGAGCGAACACTGCTCTTACAAATCTTCGCGCGTGCACCTGAAAAAACTGCCGACACGTGGCGCCCGTGTGGTGCAGGGCCCTGGAGAAAACGCCGGGGTGGTGGAGATCGGCGATGGCTGGGTCGCCGTATTCAAGATCGAGTCGCACAATCATCCGAGCTTCGTCGAGCCGTTTCAAGGCGCGGCCACCGGCGTGGGCGGAATCCTGCGCGACATTTTCACGATGGGCGCACGGCCGATCGCCATCCTGGATTCGCTGCGCTTCGGCCCAATCACTCCCGGCCCATCGGCCGGCAACCTCAGCCCGCGGGAAATCGAGCAAAACCGCCGCATTTTGGATGGCGTCGTTCGCGGGATCGGCTTTTACGGGAACTGTTTCGGGGTGCCGAACGTCGGCGGCGAAGTGCTGTTTGAGCCGTGCTATTCGAGGAATCCGCTGGTGAACGCCTTGGCGCTAGGGATCGCTCGACGCGAGGAGCTTTTCTTTGCGCGGGCTCGCGGAGTGGGAAATCCCGTCATCTATGTTGGCGCAAAGACCGGCCGCGATGGCATTCACGGCGCCTCCTTGCTGGCTTCGGCT
>Ga0187782_10000427_pt1 | contig 28288 bp, 20 predicted proteins | sample 0715_SJ02_MP15_2_FD_132454 | JGI IMG/M metagenome (GOLD analysis project Ga0187782, IMG submission 132454) | Tropical peat soil microbial communities from peatlands in Department of Meta, Colombia - 0715_SJ02_MP15_20_MG | ecosystem: Environmental > Terrestrial > Soil > Wetlands > Peat | place... | reverse complement strand
TTGGAACGTGCGTTGTTGTTATGGAATCGAGACCGCGTGACGGCTGTCACGACAGTTATGAATATTTGGGACAGCCACTAGGCATTGCAAGCCAACTCAAAAAGGCGATGCTTCAGTTTTGAGCGGGGCATCGCCTTTCGTGCGTTTGAAGCTTACTCTACCTCTACCGTACTGTACTTTCAGAATCTGCCGAGTATTGTTCCACTGGCCGGGCATCCGTACTCCATGCGTTCGATTTCTTCTGACGCAGCAGGGTGCCGTAGTGCTGAGCGTAAGCCCCTGGCGAAAAAGCGTCCGTCGCTACAGTTCCATAAAGTATGCTTCATCGACTCAGAACCATCCTCGGCAACAAACTGCGCTGGTCTTTCAAATACAATCGGTGTGCAGGATGGCCGTTGGCAATTCGCGCACTAAACAATGGCACCGAAAACGACAGCACGGTCAACGGAAGCCGCACGAAAGCGGAAAGAACTGGGCCTCACACAGGAAGAGGCGGCCCGGCTGCTCAATGTATCGAAGAACACTTGGATTCGTTGGGAGCAAGGCGTATCACGCCCAAAGGACCTCCCGCTCTGGTTGGACTTCCTATGGTATCGGCATCGCGGAACTTGTCCACCGCCGTGCAATGATGCCAGAGCGCAAAGAATAGACGGTGGCTTCCTCGTGCAGCATGTCTCGGGATGCAAGCAGTGCTGGCTGATGGTCCAATACCTCGCCCGAAGCAAAAAGCCGAAATCCTGAATTCCCAAGAGTTCTTTTCTCAACGCAGAATATAGATTACCCTCCTCACTACCCACGTGGGTACACGGATAGGTATGCCACCATTGCGACGTATGGAACCGTCCAACTGATTCTATTTGGGCCGCTTACGGACGTCGAGCCTACAGATTCTTTGGAAAGTATCCAAAAACTCAATCCCCCCGGTATACCCGACCCTGGAGAAGCATTCACCAGAACGTAGCCGCTCAAAGACAACCGACTTAACCGTGAACCGGGGCACGCGGCTCTCAACGCGCATGAAAATGCCGTCGCGACAAGTGTGTCCAGAAAGGAAGACATGTGATGTCAATCGAGATTTCACCACAGATGCCGTCGCAACACAAAGGCAATTCCTCGCGGCCTGATGGCACGTCACGGCGGCACCGCTTACACGTGACCACGAACGTCTTGCGGCCTGAAAGGTGTCGGGAACATGGAGTCATTGTAGGCGAATATACAGCGAATATATTCACAGGCGATGTAACCCGTTTATGTTCAATTGGAAAGAGCGAAATCTGCTCGGGACAAGTGGACAATTGAGGGGCGAGAGAAGGTTTGGCGTTTTAGCCCCTAAGCGGCACCAATTGAAGCACTTAGGATTTGACCTTCTTTCGGTTCGGGACCAGGGGGTCGGAGGTTCAAATCCTCTCTCCCCGACCATAAAGCAAGAAATTCAAACGGAACGCCAACCTTCTCAAATCCTCTATTTGTACGCGCCTCGGATTGCAGCCTGTCGCGGGATTGTGTCCCACTGAGCAAGTAAGCCGATTTTCCAGTGAGCTGCATGTCAGAGGATGAACTCCGCCGAGTCTACAACCGTTCCCCTCTTTGCAAACAGCTTCTCCACGAGCGCAGCATGCAAATCCGGATCGGTGTCTGCGCAGCAGTCCCCGACCACTACCACGCGAAAGTCCCTGTCGAAGGCCTCCACTAGCGTCGACAGCACCACTCCGCTCGTCGCAATCCCCAGCAGCACAAGTGTGTCGATCTCCTGCGCCCGCAAGATCATCTCCAGATCGGTCCCGCAAAACGCGCTGACGCGATGCTTGGTGATCACCACCTCATCCCCTACCGGAGCCACCGCCGGATGAATCTGGGCCGCCGGCCCGGAGAACAGCTTCTGCCGCTGAGGATCGCTCCGCACAACCTGGAACAATACGTTTTTGGGACTCACCTCCGGAAATCCCGGCCGGAAACCGACCTTGACGTGCATCACGGTGAATTCGCGCTGCCGCGCCGACCGCAAGACTGACGCGGCCCGCTCGACATATTCCCCGTCATGTTGTGTGTAGATGGCCACGATACTTGCGTGCAGATCCATGCTCAGAACCGCCGTCGTCTTCGGGTTCAGCTCGACTTCCATCGTTTCTCCTCTTCCAATCGTTCGCGACCTATCTCGGTCTGTGGCGCAGTTCTGACTCTTGACGTGTTTTCGCGCGATGGCTTGCAGAGCGAGGGGTTGCGAATCAATCGCCGAGTGAGATTGCGGGTTTGCCGGCCAGACGCTGGCTTATGTGCTCCCCAATCCGGTCGGCGAAGCTGCCTCGCGAACCGATAGTGGTGTTCAGCAAGACGACAGCGGCGAAGTCGCCTTTGGGATTGAAGAAAGCATAGGCGCTGTATCCGCCGGTGGCGCCGTTGTGCCAGAAGTTTCCGGTAGCGGGATCGAACAGCCAGGCGAGCGCAATCTGTTGGCCTGCAGACAAATCGGCGCGAAGTTGGTGGTCGTTTTCGAGCGCGATGGAGATCGTCTTGGCTGCAGCCGCAGCGCCAGCAGGTTTCACATCTTGAGGGTGCAGATTGGCCTCGAGATAGATCAGCATGTCGGATGCAGTGGACCGGATGGCGCCTGCTCCGGCGAAAGCATCCAGATCCCATGCGCGCGCTGGCCGGTGATCGGCGGTGTGACCGGGCAGAAAACGCGCTTTTTGCGAGGGCGAAAGCACAATCGCTGTATCGTACATCCCCAGCGGATCGAGCACCTGGTCTTTGAGAAGATCCGGATAGGGTTCTCCCGTGCGGAGCGAGAGCGCCTGGCCCAGCAAACCGAAGCCGTAATTGCTATAGAGAAATGTCGCATGGTCCGGCTTCGCCACGCCGTACTTTTTGAGGAAAGCGTACATATTTGCGGCGTGATAGTCGGCATAGGGATTGCTCTGGTCCGCCGGTTCGAAATTGTCGGGCATCCGCGGCAGTCCGGAGTGCTGCGTCGCGAGATCGAGCAGGGTGATCTCACCACCTGCCGGCTTCTCGACCGTGCCCGTGGGAAGCAGCTCGCGCACCGGATCATCCAACTTGACCTTGCCCTGTTCCGCCATCTGCGAAAGAATCAGCCCGGTAAACGTCTTGGTAATCGAGCCAATCTCGTAGATGGAATCTTGCTTGGCTGCACCGTAATTGAAGAATCGCCGCACTCCATGATCCACCACTGCGATCGAAACACCTGCACCTGTCGATGGCGCAAGCTCGCCGGATTTGAGCGCGGCGGCCAGATCCTGGTCGAGCACCGCCTCGAGATCTGCCGCATGAACAGGCGCCAGGGCAGCATCGTACTTTGGCGGTGGAATGGGTTCGGCGGAGATCGCCTCTTTCTGCCGCCTGAGCGTCAGCGGCAGCGAGTTGGAGTTCTGGCTCCAGGCGCCTGTAAGCGTGTTTCCGTCGGCAGAGAGCTTGCCTGCGAAATGACCCTTGACAACCGGTACGTCGAAGGTGAAGTCGTCGTCGCCGAACGTTACCGCAGCGCAATCGAGTCCCATCGCTTGCTGTTCAAGGCTGTCGAGCGAACAGTATTCTCTTCCGCTCTTGTCGCTCTTCACATGCACCTGAATGCGAAGCGATGTGCTCCCGGCCTGCAACGTACCCAGCCAGATGCCATCGGCGCGCGAGGGCTTCTCAGCGGGCACAAACGCATCGCGCGTGAACACTAACGGCGAGGGGCTGCCCTGGTCCCACGTGCCCGTCAAAGTTCTGGCGTCCGCAGACACGGTTCCCTTCCATGTGCCGTGTACGATGGGCACAATAAAGCTAAGAGCGTCGCCTTCTAGCTTGAAATCTGCGCAGCTTAGGCCAGTCGCGCCTTGATCCGGGCTGTCCATCGTTCCGCCGAGAGTTCCCGTTGCGTCGACCTTAAGATGGAGGCGGACGTGCAGAGGCCCAAGCGTTCCCAGATAATCGCCGGCAAGCTCCGGTTTGGCTTGCCCTGAAACGGCCGTGATTGCTGCGGTGGGAAAGAAGAGAAGAAGCATGGCTCCGAAAGCCGTTTTACTCGAATGCACGATGGTCCCCACTTTCAGGAAAGCATAAGATGTCTCTTCGGTTTGAGCCGCTATTATAACCTGAGCCTGTTGATGCGGTATTTGAATCCAACCGGCGCATTGAATCGATTTGAGAGAATAGATTTCTCACGCATCGTGACTTTACTGCTATTGCCGCTCATTCTGGCCGGCCTGCCGATCGCGGGCGTGGTTTACCAGGCCATCGGTAGCTGGATCGATGACCGCCGGTTCCCTCCGCCGGGCGTTGTTGTCGATATCGGCCAGTGCAGGCTGCATCTCAAACGGCAGGGCTGCGGGCAGCCAGTGGTGGTGTTGGAGTCGGGAATTGCCGCGACCTCGATCAGCTGGTCGCCTCTCCAAGCGCGCCTGGCTCAGATCTGTACAGTGTGCAGCTACGATCGCGCCGGACTCGGCTGGAGCGAACGGCGCAGGGATGGAAAGTGTCTCCGCACTCTTGAACAAATGGCCGGCGAACTCGAGTCATTGCTGCGCAACGGCAAACTCGCCCCTCCGTTCGTGCTCGTGGGACATTCTTTTGGCGGGCTATTGGTCAGCGCCTTTGCACATATCCACCCGGAGCGGGTGGCAGGACTGGTCCTCGTTGACCCCGTATCGCTCGCTTATTGGGCTAGTGGCAGCCAAACCAGCGCTGACCAAATCTTCGCCGCAGCAAGGCTCTCCCGGCGAGGCGCCGTTCTGGCGCGCATCGGTCTGGTGCGCATTGCTCTCAGCGTTTTGAACGCAGGCGGACGATGGTTTCCCAGATATGTGGGCCGCGCCGCGGCCAGACAGGGAAGCGGCGCGATGCAGAATCTGGCAGCGCAAGTCGCCAAGCTGCCTAGCGAACTGCGCTCAACGGTGCGAGCCCATTGGAGCCGGCCCAAAGGGTTTTTCGCGATGGCCGAATACCTCGAATCCTTGCCTGCCTGCGCTGCGGCAGGGTTGAAAATGAGGGTGCCGGCCAGTATTCCTGTCACCATACTCTCGGCAGGAAATGCAACTATCGAGGAACTGCGCGAACGGGACGAGTGGGCCGGCCAAAGCGAGCGAGGCTGTCATTTAAAAGTCCCAGGAACGGGCCATTGGCTTCAGCTGGAAAAACCGGAGCTGATTGCCGGCGTGGTGCGAGAAATGGTCAACCAATGGAAGGATAGTTTGCGGCAAAACCAGAGCGGGCGTGTCCCGGATGAAAGTTGCTGATCGTCGCCGCTCATCGATCTCCCATCCCCGAGGACGAGCACCTGTCGTTGGGGCCCTTGGGGCTGCCTCGACGTGAATGTCGGGGCTTCGGGTTACAGCATCTCCGGTTTTACTATGGCCGCGATAGATAATGAGAATCGCCGCCGACCCGATTCTGATTTCGATCGGGCCCCATCACTCACCCCGGTTCGTCTTCTGCCAGTCAATCCGCCACCGTCCTTCCCTCATAGGAGCCCAGAAGAGCCGCTTGTACGGCGTAGCTCGCGCATGATGGTAGAGCACGGCGGCGCGTTCGTAGAATCCTCGCGTGTGCCATGAGTCGCTGAACTTGAATAGGTGGTAGTCAAGATGGTGACAGTATTCGTGGCACAGCGTGCTCAGGAATGTCCCAAACGACGTGATTTCTTTCCTTACCGCAGTTCGCATCCACAACCGCATCAGCATTGTCTCGGGGTCATAGTCGCCGAAAAGTTCAGTCACCCATTCTCGCCCTCGAAGCGGCCGCGCTGCCAGCACCCGCACGCCGCACTCTGGGACTTGATAGATTCGGGAAGCTTGTGAAAGGAACTCTGCACAAGCAACTCGAACCTCGGTTGTCTTGCCCGACTGCATGGCTGCTTCAATCTTCTTGGCAATCTCGGGTAACAGCCGCGCATTCCCGGGCAGATCGAGCATTTCAATGCGGTCGCTCTCCCAAAAACCTGCGCGGCCTTTGCTTTGAGGAGGTGTGTCGGTAAACATGTATAGCTGCCTGCAGAATGCTGAAGCCGGCCGGATTCCTCCTATGCTGAATTTGCTTGTCGAGCGGTCTTGCGAATGGGCATCATTCTGACTCCTGCCTGCTCCAGCGCGCTTCGCACTTGCTTGGCCATGGCGGCTGCGTTCGGAGTATCGGAGTGCAAGCAGAGCGTATCGGGAGCCATGCTCAGCAGCGATCCGTCCCATGCAGTTGCGCGCCGATCGAGTACGATGCTTAGCGCCTGCGCGATGGCGCGCTCCTCATCGAGCAGCGCCCCCTTGAGCGTCCGGCTGCGCAAGGTGCCATCCGCTTCGTAAGCGCGGTCGACAAAGGCCTCCGTTGCCGTCGACAAACCCTGTTGGCTAAAGAAGTCGACGGCGGGCGAGCCGTATTGCACCACCACAAACATCGAGGCATCGACGTTGCGCACCGCTTCGGCCACAATTCGCGCCACCTCCGCGTCGAGATTGACCGCGTGATAGAGCGCCCCATGCGGCTTGACGTGAGTGATGCGGACACCGCACCCGGCGGCAGCATCGGCGACCCGGCGAATCTGCACTTCGAGAGCGGATCGAAGCTCGCCGGGAGCCATGTCGATGGCCACGCGGCCAAAGTTGGCGCGGTCCGGATAGCCAGGATGCGCCCCCACATTCACTCCCTGCGACTTGGCGGCCGCAACCGCCAGGCGCACGCTCTGGCTGTCGCCGGCATGTCCGCCGCACGCGATGTTTGCCGAGGTAATCGTGCGCATCAGTTCGTCGTCGATTGCGCAGGCCTCCGGATTCTCGCCCAGATCCGCATTCAGATCGATAACTGCCGCACTCATTCAAGCTCCCGTCCCCTAGTCTCCGGCAACAGGTAAATCAGCGCGGCGCCGGCCACATAAAAAATCGACGTGCATGCGAGCGCGATTCCAATGCCATTGCGGCCGGCGATGGCGCCAATGGTCACCGGCGCTAAGGCGCCGATGCCACGCCCCGTGTTATAGCACAATCCCTGCGCAGTGGCGCGTATGCCGGTTGGGAAAAGCTCGGCCAGCATGACGCCGAATACGCTGAAATACCCGTGGCCGAAGAATCCCACGAGGGGTCCGGTCAGCAGCAGGACAGTGGGCGAGGTTGCGAACAGGCCGTAAACCGGTACCGAGAACGCAGCGCACAGCACGAAGGCCACGAATGCCGGCCGTCTTCCAAAGCGGTCTGCAAAAAACCCGAAGCACGTATAGCCGAAGAATGCGCCAATTTGCATGGGAACGATCCACGCCACGGACTGGACAATCGACATTCCCGCGCCGCCGTTTTCCCGCGGAGAGGACAGATAGGCGGGCGCCCAGTTAAACAATCCCCAGTAGGCGAACATCAGCGTGCTTGAAAGCGCGGTTGCAACGCCGATGGTGCGCAACAGCGGAATGGTAAAGAGAGAGCGAATCGGAAGAGCGGACCTGCGAACCGTGCGCCATACCTCCGGTTCCTGGATATTGCGCCAGATCCAAACGGCAAGCACTGCCGGCATCGCGCCAATCGCAAACAGCAGGCGCCATCCGTGCGCAGGAACGATCCAGGCCGAGAGCAGGGCCGCGGCGATGTATCCCACGGCCCAACCCGACTGCACCATGCCGATGGCTTTGCCACGATGCTCTGCCGGCCACTCCTCCGCAACCAGTGCTGCTCCTGCCGTCCACGCGCCGCCCATTCCCAGCCCGACCAGCAGCCGCCACACCAGCAATGCCGCCAAGCTGTGCGCAGTTGCCGTAGCCCAGGTAAATACCGAGTAGGCGAGAATCGCAATGCCCAGCGCTTTGGTGCGTCCAAGCCGGTCGGCCAGGTAGCCGAAGGCGATGCCGCCAGCCGCCGACGAAAGCAGCGTCACGGATGCTACCGCTCCGGCCATCGCGGAGCTTAAGCCGAACTCCCGTTCGATGCGCGTCAGCGCGAATGCGTACAGCGTGACGTTCATGCCGTCGAGCATCCAGGCCAATGCCGCCGCGGCCAGCACTTTCCACTGCCGTCTTGTTGCCGCGCGATACCATGCGATCCCCTTCACTTGCCGAAGGCCTCCGTTAGCGCGCTCTCCTGCTCGCGAAGCGCCTCGAGGGCATCGGGGATAGAAACAAGCTCGAAGCGGACTCGGTCGCCCGGCAGCAGTTGTCCGATGCAGTGCAAATCGGCGGAGATGACATTGGCCAGCACCGGATAACCGCCGGTTGTCTGCTGGTCCACGAACAACACGATCGGCTGGCCGCTCGGCGGAATCTGAATCGCACCCAGGGATACGCCCTCGGTGGGAAGTTCGTCCGTTTGAGACAGCCGCACCGCCTCGCCCTCCAGGCGCAATCCCATGCGATTCGATTGCGTGGTTACGCGATACGTCGCGGCGCAAAAGTGCGCGAGCGCGTCGGCGCCAAACCTGCGCAGGTGCGGGCCTCGGCTCACGCGGATCGTCGCGCGCCGCCGCACCAGCGCGCGCAGCGGGGCAGGATCGACGGCGCAGCCGGAGCCCGCACCGTTCCCGGTCTCAAGCATGTCTCCGCGCCGCAACGGCCGGCCCTCGAACCCGCCGCATCCCGCTGCCACAAGCGTTGCAGAGCTGCCTAGCAGCCGCGGCACCTGGATGGCGCCGGCAACGGCAAGATAGCTCCGCGCGCCTCCGCGCAGATGTCCGCACTCCAACTCCGAGCCGGCCCGCATCTCGACAGGCTCGAATGCCGGAACAGAATCCGTGTCGATCCCGGCTCCTGCCAACGCGATCGTGCAGGTGGAGCGAAAGCGCAATGCAGCTCCCGTCAAGGTCATTTCGATTCCCGCCGCATTGTCCTCGTTGCCCACGAGGCGGTTGGCGATGCGCAACGAAAGGGGTCTGCGGCTCCCGCCGGCGAGATTCCCAGATGCGCCAGGCCGAACCGTCCCAGGTCCTGGATGGTCGAAAATGCGCCGGGGCGTACCACTTCGATGGCATTCATCTGGAACCCTCTGCTTGGGCAATGTCCGCGAAAGCCTCTGGGTCGATGGGAAGAAACCGGACCGTATCGCCCGGCACCAGCCGCGTCGGAGTTTCGGCAAGAGGATCGAACATGCGCATCGGAGTCCGCCCGATGATACGCCATCCGCCGGGGGAGTCTACCGGATACACGCCCGTCTGCGCACCCGCGATCCCTAGCGAGCCGGCGCGCACATTTTCGCGCGGCGACTCCATCCGCGGGCATTCCAGCCGCTTTGGCAATCCTCCCAGGTAGCCGAATCCCGGACTGAAGCCGAGAAAATGCACCAGGTAGCGCGTTGCGCTGTGCAGTTCGATTACTTGCTGCGGCGATAAACCGGCATGCTCCGCCACAAAGTGCAGATCCACGCCAAACTCTCCGCCGTAGCAGACAGGAATTTCAACCGCCCGGCTCGTCCACGCGGCATCGCTGCTGTGCGACAGCAATCTCTCGGCAATCGCGGTCAGTTCTTCGTGGCTCATGCGAAGCGGATCGAAGTCGATCAGCACCGTTGCGTAAGCCGGATGGATGTTCCGTATGCGCGAGTCGGCGAGCGATCGCAGCTCGCGAAAGAATGCGGCGACCGCGCGAAAGCACTCCCCGGTTGCGCTCTCTGCAAAGCGCACCACGAGCGAGCGGTCGCTTGCGATTTCCATCTGCATAAAGAATGGAGGCATCGGCGCCTCCCGAAAAGTGTACAGCGGCTTCGATGAGCAGGAAGTATTTCTTCTCCGCCCGAAGCGCTTCCAGTTGGAAATCGCCTTGGACTCCGGTCGTGCCGGCAATTTGGCAACCACCGATGTCGATGCGCGCGTCATACAAGATTCATGAGATCGCCTATGCGGCTCGGGGTCGCTTGACGGCAAACCCATGACGATCGACGCCGGCATGCGCTAAGCTGTGGCCAGTCCCGCGCGGGTCAAAATGGACCCGGGGAAACAAACCTGCAATAGAAATCGCTATGGGCACCTGCGAGGCATTCTCCGATTTATCGAACAGGGACGCGCCCGTCCGGGGATACCTGCATCCTTCGGCGGGCGCCGGCGCCAATTGTCTGATACTCACGCACGGCGCCGGTGCGGATTGCGAGTCCCTGCTGCTCAAGTCGTTCGCCGATGCATTCGGCTCGCAGGGCTGGATGGTGCTGCGCTGCGATCTCCCCTTCCGCCAGCTACGCCCGCATGGACCGCCGCTCGGCAAAAGTGCGGAGCGCGATCGGGCGGGATTGCGCTCTGCCATTGCCGCGATGCGCCGCCTCACAGCCGGCGGAGTCTTCTTGGGCGGTCATTCATATGGAGGGCGGCAAGCGTCCATGCTGGCTGCCGCAGAGCCGCAGTCGGTCGAGGGCCTTCTGCTACTCTCTTACCCCCTTCATCCTCCGAAGAAGCCTGCCGAGTTGCGGACCAAGCACTTTTCGTCTTTGCGGGTTCCTGCCCTGTTCGTTCACGGAACGCGGGACGAATTCGGCTCCATCCCGGAGATGCAATCGGCGCTCAGCCTCATACCGGCGCGGACCGAGCTGCTGCCCATTGCCGGCGCCGGTCATGCGCTTCTGACGAAAAGCAATTGCGAGGCCCTGATTGAGGAGGTCACGACAAAGTTCATCTTAGGGTTCGCAGCCCTCGCTCACGACGCCTCGCGATGACACCCCGCGCCAAAACCCGCTCCCAAGCCAGGTCCAATGCAGCGAAGGCAGTGGATCGCCAGCTTGCGCGTTATCGCGCGATGCGCGATTTCAGCCTCACTCGGGAACCGCGCGGCGGTGAAGCAGGCGGCGCATCTAAAAGCTCGGGTTCCATGCCCTTCGTGATTCAGAAGCACGCCGCGCGACAGCTTCACTATGACTTCAGGCTTGGCTGGCGCGGAGTGCTCAAGAGCTGGGCAGTGGCAAAGGGGCCAAGCTACTTTCCCGGCGATAAGCGGCTGGCAGTTGAAGTAGAAGATCACCCCATGGAATACGGCGGATTCGAAGGGACCATCCCAAAAGGCCAATACGGCGGCGGCACGGTGATGGTTTGGGACTTCGGGGACTGGCAACCGGTGGGAGACGCCGACCGGCAATTGGAAAAAGGCGATCTGAAATTCATCTTGAATGGAACCAAGCTGAAGGGCAAGTGGGTCCTGGTTCGCATGCGGCGCAACCTCGACCGTTCCGGCAAACCGAACTGGCTGCTGATCAAGGAGCGGGACGAATACGCCCAGCCGGAAGACGGCCCGGCAGTAACGGATCTGGCCCCCGATAGCGCGCTCACCGAGCGAACCATGGAGCAGATTAGAGCCAGCAACGACCATGTGTGGGATTCGAGCCAGGGTCTGCGCGAACCGAAAAGCGAACGCGAAATGCGATCGGAGACCGCAACAGCACCAAACGGCGCACCATCCCCAGCGGCGCTCGATCGACGGATACGATCCGCGCCCAAAGAGGATTTTCCCGGCTTCATTGCGCCTCAGCTCGCCCAGGAAGCCCGGCCGGCGCCGAGCGGCGGCAATTGGGTGCACGAACTGAAACTCGATGGATACCGGATCCAGGTACACGTACGGACCGGCGCTCAAGGCGGAGGCAAGTCTGCGAAGGTTCGTTTGTTTACGCGCAAGGGATTGGACTGGACCGCACGCATGCCGGCGCTGGCGCTAGCCGCATCGGGATTGAAAGTCGAAAACGCGATCCTGGATGGCGAACTCGTGGTGCTCGACGCGTCGGGAAGAAGCAGCTTCCCCGATTTGCAGGCCGCTTTCCAAAATGGAAACCACGCAGGCATGGTCTACTTCGCTTTCGACCTGCTCCATCTGAACGGCCGCAATCTTCGCGGCCTCCCGTTGATTAAGCGGAAAGAAATTCTCGAGGTGCTTCTATCGAAGGCGGATCCTGGGTCCATGCTGAGATTCTGTGAGCACATCGCGGCCCCGGGGAACGTGGTGTTTGCCAAGGCCAGCGCACTTGGAGCCGAGGGGATCGTCTCCAAGCTCATCTCAGCTCCGTATACTTCGGGACGCGGAACTACATGGCTCAAGATGAAGGCCGCCATCAAGCAGGAGTTCGCGATCGGGGGCTTTACCTCTGTGGCAAAGACCGGCCGCGGAATCGGCGCGCTTTTGCTCGGATATTACGAGAACGGCAGACTGCTCTACGCCGGGCGCTGCGGAACCGGCTTCTCGCGTGAAGTGGAGCGGCTGCTTCGCGCCCGTCTGGATGCGCTGGTTCAAGAAACTCCGCCCTTCGAAAACCTTCCGCGAGACGCCAGGACGGGCGCGATCTGGGTGAAGCCCGAGTTGGTTGCGCAGGTGGCGTTCGCGGGTTGGACGCACGACGATCTTATCCGCCAATCGTCGTTCAAGGGCCTGCGCGAGGACAAGCCCGCAACGGAAGTTGTGCGTGAATCTGCGATGGCGGCGGAAGCGCGTTCGCCGAAACCCGCTCCCCGCGCCGGCTTCGAGGCTAAAGCGGATCGCAAGCAAGGCATCGCGCTCGGGATTACGCGCCCGGGGAAAGTTCTCGATGAAGAAAGAGGAATGACCAAGCAGGAACTGGCAGAGTACTATTTGGCGGTGGCCGAACAGATGCTGCCTCATGTCTCTAACCGGCCGCTGAGCGTTTTGCGCTGTCCCGATGGAATTGGGAGACAGTCATTTTTCCAAAAGCACGTGAGCGCGGGATTGCCGAACGGCGTTCACACTGTCTCGATCGCGAACAGGAAAACCGGGAAGCACGAAGATTTCTTGACGCTGAACACTGCTGAAGGATTAGTGGGCTTGGCGCGGATGGCGGTTCTGGAAATTCACCCATGGGGATCGAAAAACGATGCCGTCGACCGGCCCGATGGCATCGTCTTCGATCTCGATCCGGATGAGGCGGTTCCGTGGAGCATCCTGGCCGGCGCCGCGAAAGAGCTTCGATCGCGCCTGAGGCAACTGAAACTTGCGAGCTACGTGAAGAGCACGGGTGGCAAGGGCCTGCACGTGGTTGCGCCCATTCAACCGGAATATGAATGGCCCGTCATCAAAGAGCTTTCGCATCGTGTGGCGCTGGAAATGGAAAAGGACAATGCAAAGCTTTACACCACGAACATGTCGAAAGCGGTTCGCAATAATCGTATCTATCTCGATTACCTGCGCAACGCTCGAGAAGCAACAGCGGTTGCGCCATTTTCGACCCGTGCGCGGCCGGGGGTCCCGGTCGCCATCCCTCTGGATTGGAAGGAACTCGCCGCGCCGGTCAGACCCGTATTTCACGTTTCGGACTTCGGCAACTGGCGGCAGCGATTGCGCCGGGATCCATGGCGCGGGATGCTCGAGTCCAAGCAACGGCTGACCAGAGAAACGCTTGTCTCGATGGGAGTGAAATTCGTCGGCTCCTGATCGGCGTCTCGCCGCCGCATGGTTGGCGCGAGGCCCCGGCGAAAAAGCGCAAAGAGAATACAAGGCGAAGCAATCGGCGCCGGGCAATTTCGCTTTCCCCACCGGCGCGAATTGCGGTAAACTCCAGAATCTGTGGGGTGAGTAATCGCCCACTTTCCCGGAGGTTTCTATGGCACGTCCCTATTGGACGGGAAATGTCCAAATATCCCTTGTCTCTTTCGGCGTCGGCCTCTATGTCGCCACCGAGTCGAAAAACCAAATTGCCTTTCACCAAATCAGCCGCAGAACCGGCGAGCGCATTCGTCACCAGAAAGTGCTGGAGAGCGCCGCGGAAAACAACGAAGCGACGACGGCGGTAGACAAAGACGAGATTGTCAAAGGCTATGAGTATCGGAAAGGGCAGTATGTCATCATCGAGCCTTCCGAACTCGAGAATCTTCGCGTGCCCTCAAAACACACCATCGCGGTCTCGCAGTTTGCCGAGCAATCGGACCTGAATCCCGAGTACGTGGATAAGCCGTATTTTGTGCTTCCCGAAAACGACTCCCAGACGGAGTCTTTCAATGTTATTCGGGAGGCTCTGGCGAAAACGGGCAAGGCTGCGATTGGCAAAGTCGCATTCTCCGGGCGGGAGAGCATCATCGCCATCCTGCCGGCGGGCAATCATGACCGGGGCATGATGGCCTATACGCTGCGCTACCAGAGTGAGCTCCGGAATCGGCAAGACTATTTCCGCGACATCAAGGACACGGCGATCGACTCCGACTCGCTGCACCTTGCCGAGACACTGATCGAGCGGATGAGCGCCAAGCTCGATCTGAGTAAGTTCGAGGACGGCTACGAGGCTGCTGTGAAAGCTTTGGTGGAGGCGAAGGTGAATAATATGCCCGCGCCGGCTGAAGAAGAGCCAAAACCGCAAATGGGCAAGGTCATCAACCTGATGGACGCGCTGCGCAAGAGCGTCGGCGAAGAAGGGCGGACGGCAAAGAAACCGCCCAAGAGCGAGAAGGAAGCGCCTGCCGGAAAATTGAGAGTTGTCAAAGGACAGAGCCGGCCCGCCGCGAAGCGCAAAACGGCATGAGCAAAGTCAATAGCTGATGGATCGTTCCGCAATTCGCCGAGTAGTTCGGCGGAAGACGTACGCGCTATCTCAGCATTGCGTGCTCTTTCTTTGCTTGATTTAAAGCGGAGAGCCCTGAATCGGCATTTCTCCAAAGCCCCAAAAAGTCGTCGTATTCAGCCTTCGCTTTGTCGCGATTGCCGGCCATTGCGCAGGCGCGGCCCAGTTGAAGGTGAGCCAGGGAGCCTGTGATGAAGTTTTCCACCAGGCCGCGGTGATCGACGATTTTCTGGAATTCACGCGCCGCAGATGTACCGTTGTGCGCCAACATGTAGGCTTGGCCTCGCAAGTACGCTGGGTACAAGCTCAGCCCCTCGGCCAGTTCGTAAGGCATTGCGGCATCAAGCAGAACGAGCGCGTGCGAAGCATCGCCGTTATCGAGGGCGATGGCCGCGTTGATGGTCGGTAACCAATAGAGCTTCAACACGGTGTGTGCCGGATAGTCTCGTTTCAATTCCTCCACCAGTGCTTTCGCTCGAGATGCGTCGCCGGCGCGCGCCAGGGCGAGCGCTGCGTTCACTTTGATATCTCTTCCCGATGACATCGCCAGAGCCGAAGCGGCGTACTGCTTCGCCAAGGCGAAATTTCCGATCTCGGCCTCCCGGAGTGCGGCATTCACCCGCCAAAGCGCCGCGGCCTCTTTCGAGTCGGCGTTGACTGCGGAGGACACCGCACGCTCGGAGAAATCGCGCGCTTTGCGCATGCGCCCGAAATACGCTTCCGTGTCAGACTGGATGGACAGCAGCGCGTCTTCGTCTCCCGGTTTGCCGGCGGCCCAGGCTACCTGTTGTTCCATCTTTGCTGCATCGTTCTCAAGGAAGGCGATGTGATAAATGAACTGTCGAAGTTCTCCGTCATCCAGTTTCAATTCCAGCGCCGTATTAAGGATCTTCTTTGCATCTCCTATCCGTTCTAAGAACAGATAAGTGGCTGCCAAGCCGGAGTAGACATTTACCACATCGGGGGCGAGATGCAGCGATTTCTCGAATTCTCCTCGTGCTTTGTCGTTCTGCCCAAGCAACGAATAATCGGCGCCCAGGTTGGCGTGGGGCACAGCACTGTTCGGGTATTCGCCGGTCCACAATTCGTAGGTTTGAATCTCCCTGTCGAGTTCGCCGGTCGCGTTGAAGTAAAACGCGGCGATATTGAGCCTTTCTTCCTGAGTGGCGTGATCGCGCAGTCGATATGCCTTGGCGGCGTATTCCAGCGCGAGTGTTGGCTCGCGAAGATTGTCGTAGGCAAGAGCCAGTTCCGCGTAGGCCAAGGGAAAGTTGGGATCGAGCTCAACAGCCTTCTTCAAAAGCGGAATGCTGGTGGCGTCTCCTTCCCTGTGCCGCACGGCAATTCCCGCGCTGAAGTTCTTCAGGGCCTCGAGAGAGGAGGTTGTGGCGTCAATCGGAAAATCGAATCTTTCCACCGTCGGCAGAGCTTCTCCCAGCTTGGCGCGCATTTTCGAAGATGTCTGGCTAAGAGTCCTCAGGACATCCTCTTTTGCCGGCGCTTCGGCTTGCTCACGGGCGAGAGTGTCGCCGGAACTGCATGCAATCGCAATCAGGCCGACCACGTAATGACTGCCCATCCGCGAAATCGACCCGGTTAGCAAGGCTTTACTGCCTGCGCGAACGCAAAGTTCACGGCCCACGTCAACGTCGATTCGCTGGCGCGCGGAGCGGCCCATCAACTCCAATGTCGAGCTGGCCTTCTGGTCCGAGAGCACATTCAGAAAGGGAGATTGTTCCAGCTCCACGGCAAGCGCTTGTTTAAGCGTGTCGTCGAAAACGCTGTCCCCTGTGCTGTTGTCGAAATCAGCCAGGACAATCGTGTCCTTGCTCGTTAGCGCCGCGGTGTGGCGCACGGGTAAGAGCAGCCGGGCGCCAATCGCCACAGCCAATAGCAGAATCGCCCCGGGCACTATCCAACGCCTGATCCAAATTCGCTTCCCCACGCGATCCACGCTGCGGCCGGTTTCTTCGAGCCGGGCAATCAGTCGATAGCCGTGGCGCGGCAGGGTTTCGATATACAGCGGCTTTTCGGCGCTATCGCCAAGGGCCCTGCGCAATTTGACGATGGCTGTGTTGATGCTGTGCTCGAAATCGACGAAAACATCCGGAGACCAGAGCTGCTGTCTCAGCTCATCGCGGGTGACCCACTTTCCATGCCTGTCCAAAAGAATCGTCAGGATCTGAAACGGCACACCTTGAAGACGGACCTTGATTTCGCCATTGCGCAATTCCCGTGTCTCAAAGTCCACGGTGAAGGGCCCAAACCGCGCTTGTCGGCGATCCGCAGCGGGCAACGGCATGATCGACCGCCTGTCTGTGTTTCGGAGTTTCCCATAAGATTAGCCCCCCAGACCATCACGGTCAAGAAGCCGGGCGGGGCGTTTGTGATCTATGACACAACTCAGCGAATTGTCGATTCCTTAGATTTAGATTCGGTAGCAGGAGGGGCGGACTTCTACGCAATCGACAAGATTACATCGCAATTTACCTTGAGTTTACCTTCGGTTACCTGCTGTGCATTGATGCGCCTCGCCACGCGGGAGTACTGTCTTGCCATCAAATCTGAAGTTTGTCCCAGGGGTCATTCCGGAATTCAGAGGATTTGTTATCCGCAGTTCCCGGAACGCAACCGGAGAAAGGTTTAGGTATGGCATTACTTCACACGACTTCCCGCGCTTTCTATCTCATAGCCGGCGTAGTGCTTGGCAGCACGAGCTTGATCGCCCAGGGAGTCTCTCCATCGCCGCAGATTGTCGACCAAATCGACGAAGGGAATCTGGTCACTCTTTCAGGCAACACTCACCCACTGGCGCGCGCCGAATTCGACCGCGGCAGGGTAGATCCAGGCCTGCCCATGACCGACCTGATTCTGGTTCTGAAGCGTAGTCCTGAGATGCAGGCGGCCTTCGATGCCTTCGTCGAAAGCCAATATGACCGGAACTCACCGAATTTTCACCACTGGCTCACGCCGCAAGAGGTGGGATCCAATTTCGGCCTGTCTCGCAGCGACATCGACGTAATCTCCACCTGGCTCCGCAGTCATGGGTTTTCGATAACCGAAGTGCCGCCCGATCGCATGACCATCCGGTTTAGTGGAACGGCGAGGCAAGTCGAGAGCGCTTTCCATACCGAAATCCATAATTTCGACGTAAATGGCGAAAAACACATCGCCAACATGTCCGATCCGCAAATTCCCGCGGCGCTGGCGCCGGCCGTTGTTGGTGTAAAGGCTTTGCATAACTTCTTTCCCCGGCCCCAACACAGGACTGGAGGAACAGCCAGCTTCAACTTCAGCGCCGGCAAATGGGAACGAACCTCCGGATCGTCGCGCGCGAAATCGTTACTCCCAGCCGCCGCGCTATCCGGCGTCTCCCAGCCGGACTTCGGAATAACGACGAGCAATGGCACATTCGAAGCTGTGGCGCCTTACGATTTTGCCACCATCTATAATGTCCTTCCGCTATGGCAGGCCGGCAGCCCCATCGACGGCACCGGGCAAACCATCGCCGTTGCCGGCACCAGCAGCATTCTACTGAGCGACGTAAAGACATTCCGCACGCTATTTGACCTACCCACATCGAACAAGGCCAATACTCCGATCCTTCAATCCGGCAACAGTCAACCCCTTACGGTGTGCTCGGTTGCCGAAGGCACCAGCGGTGCGCTGTGCACGGTGGGAGATCAACGAGAAAACGCACTGGATGTGGAATGGGCCGGAGCCGTTGCCAAAAACGCGCAGATCGTGCTGGTCGCATCCTATCCGGGGTCGTCGTCGGACGACAACCTGTATGATTCGCAGAGCTATATCGTCAGCAATGTCAATACCTCGTCGTCGCCTGTTTATGGCGCACACATCATGAATGTGAGCTACGGCGAATGCGAGTTGGGTCTCGGTACATCGGGCAACACCACCTACAAAAACCTGTGGCAGACAGCCATGTCGGAGGGAATCGCAGTCTTTGTATCGACCGGCGATTCGGGATCGCCCGCGTGCGATCAGGGACAAGAGACCGGCAATGGCGATGACGACGCCGCCAAATGGGGCCTGTCTGTGAACGGTATGGCTAGCACCCCGTCGGACACCGCGGTGGGAGGAACCGACTTGAACTCCGGGACCACCGTATCGACTTATTGGAATTCGACCAATAACGCAACTACGCTGGCCAGCGCCAAAGGTTACATTCCGGAGTTTCCGTGGAACGACTCGGTTAGCAATCCCGTCGTTGTGTCCCAGTTAAACTCGGCGAACAGCGTCAACGAGAACGCCACTTGGTGGGCCAACCAGCTGTTGGCCGATTACCAGGAATACCAGAAGACCGGTGGAAAAGAAGGCATCAGTGAGAGCTACTACGACTCCTTCATTGAAGCGAACGGAGGAGGCGGAGGAGTGAGCGCATGTACCACGAACACTGGTACTGTCGCCAGTTGCGCCGGCGGATACGCCAAGCCTAGTTGGCAGACCGGAGTCACCGGCATCTCTTCGACCGCTTTGCGCACCATTCCGGACGTTTCGTTCTTTGCCGCAATTGGCGAGGTGGAAGCAAGCGCCTACGTGCTTTGTTTCGCCGCTGACAATACGTGTAATAACTCGTCCACCTCCAATCCCAACGTGGATTTGGTAGGGGGAACGTCCGCATCCTCCCCGGCTATGGCCGGCGTCATGGCGTTGATCAACCAAAAAGCCGCCTCACCGCAAGGCAATCCCAACAGCGAACTCTATGCGCTGGCCGCCAAACAGAGCTACTCAAGCTGCAGTGCCGAATCGGCAGCCTCCTCCTGCTACTTTCACGATATCGACACCGGCAACAACGCTGCTCCGTGTTACGAGGGGTCTCCGAATTGTCCCTCTCCGCCCAGCGGCGACGTTCTTGCCATTATCGGGGGCTATTCGGCCGCTGCAGGCTACGACGAGGCGAGCGGACTGGGTTCTCTCAACGTAGCCAATGTGGTCAATACATGGTCGGCGAGCTCCACACTGCTTACTCCGACGGTTACCGCAACGCCGGCTTCGACCAGCATCACTACAGCGCAAAGTCTTTCCGTTTCAATAACCGTGAGCGGCGGCAGCGGCAACCCAACACCGACGGGATCGGTAACATTGACCAGCGGCAGCTACACTTCCGCGGCGGCGACGTTGACCTCTGGCAGCGCCACGATCGATATTCCCGCCGGTTCGCTCGCCACCGGTTCCGACACTCTCACCGTGAACTACACGCCCGACAGCTCCAGCTCGTCGACCTATAACACCGCCATCGGCACGGCTACCGTTACCGTAACTGCGACTTCTTCCTCCAAGACCACACCGACCGTCACTGTGACACCTGCGTCAACCAGCATCACGACAGCACAGTCACTATCGGTTTCCGTTGCGGTAAGTGGTGGAAGCGGTAACCCAACGCCTACTGGATCGGTTACTCTAACCAGCGGCAGTTACACTTCCGCAGCGTCGACCTTGAGCAGCGGCAGCGCCACGATCGACATTCCTGCGGGATCGCTTGTCACCGGTTCCGACACTTTAACCGTCACCTACTCGCCCGACAGCGGCAGTTCATCCACTTATAACGGCGCCACGGGGTCGGCTACCGTAACAGTGACTTCCTCGACAACTGCGACACCCATTGTCTTAGTCAGCGGCCGGACCGGTTCGATCGAGAACATTGCCATTGACAGCAAGAACGTTTATTGGACTGAATGGGGCACAAGCAGTAATGCAGGCGGAATTTATTCGGCGCCGATCGGGGTTGCGAACGGGACAGTCACTACCATAAACACCTCAGGTTGGACACCCCCGCCCGGAGAGAACTACGGTATCGCCGTCGATTCCAATAACGTCTATTGGACTGAGAGCACCGGGAGCGTGTGGGAGATAGCAAAGACGGCCGTCAACGGGTCCGCGACACTTCTCGCCGGAGGGTCAGGGTCGAAGGCGCTGCTCAATCCCTATGGAATTGCCATCGATACCAACAACGTATACTGGGCCGCCGACGTGCTTGGCAATATTGGAGCCGGCATATTTATGGTGCCGAAAACAGGAGGAACAGTGTTGAGTGTAGCCTCCCCCGGCTCGTATCCAATGTTTATTGCCGTCGATTCCAACAATGTCTATTGGGATTCGTGGGGCGAAGCGAACTCCGGAACACTGACGGCCGGCCTCGGGTCGCTGTTCCAGGGGCCGAAAAATGCGGAGACTTCCTCTCCATTCCTAAGCAGTGTGACGCAGCTTGGGGACGATCTGAACTGTCCCGCTCAAATCGCCGTGGACTCCACCAATATTTACTGGGGAGCTTACTGCGGCGGCGCCTTGAGGAAGGCAGCCATAGGAAGCACGTCGTCGACAGTCCTGGTTCAGTACTCCGGAACCGCCAACTTTATGGGCATTGCCGTCGATGCCGCCAATGTCTACTACTCAATTTACGCGACAAACGGCAGCGTAAACGCGATTGCGATTAATGGCAGCGACAACGGAGTTCCGGTAGCCCTTGCTTCTGGGCTCAACCTTCCCGTCTCCATTGCCGTCGATTCCAACAATGTCTATGTTGCCGAGCAGGGGTCCGGCACAATAATTCAAATACCCAAGTCAAGCGGCACGGGTACCGGATTAACGACGCCTACAGTGACAGTTACGCCTTCATCTGCGAGCATCACGGCGACGCAGAGCCTTTCCGTCACAATTGCAGTAAGCGGCGCCAGCGGCAGCCCGACCCCAAGCGGATCGGTCACTCTAACCAGTGGCAGTTACACTTCCGCAGCGTCAACGCTAAGCTCGGGAAGCGCCACTATCAATGTTCCCGCCGGCTCGCTTGCCACCGGTTCCGATACTCTAACCGTGAACTACACGCCGGATAGTTCGAGCTCGTCGACTTATAACAGCGCCACAGGTACGGCTACGGTAACCGTGACCAGTGCCGCGAGCGGCGGCTTTGCCATTACCGGTACAGCGGTGAGTGTTTCGCCAGGCGCCACCACGGGAAACACATCGACGATTACGGTGACACCTAGCGGCGGCTTTACCGGCACTGTTACGTTGACAGCCGCCATTACGTTAAGCCCGACCGGAGCGGTAGATCCTCCAACCCTGAGCCCCGGATCGGCCACAGTTACGATCAGCGGTTCCGCCGCCGCAACTGCAATCTTCACGGTCTCCACCACAGCGGCCAACAGCGCCTCGATTGATCCTAGATCCTCGCGTCCTCCGTGGTGGTTTGCAACCGGCGGTGCAACCCTGGCCTGCATTCTGTTCATCGGCATACCGGCGCGCAGACGCAGCTGGCTGACAATGACCTGCGTATTGTTGGTCCTTTTGGTTTCCTTTAGCGGCATCGTTGCCTGCGGTGGCAATGGCGGCAACGGCGGAAGCGGCGGCGGAGGCGGCGGGGGAACTTCTGGAACGACCGCCGGCACTTACACGCTGACCATTACAGGCACATCGGGGACAATCACCAGTACTGGAACAGTAACTCTCACCGTGCAGTAATCGGCCTCGGCTTCAATAGCAGCCGCACACTATTCATCGTGTGCGGCTGCCGGCTCCACAGGAGCAACGAGGTTCTGGACCCGCACACAATCTGAAACAGTCAGGTCAATCTGGTGGGATCCGAAATCGTGCCGGCGATGCCTCATGCACATTGCGGTGCTTTCGCCCGGCCCGCGACATCCGACGAAGAGCAACACGCTGGCGAGCTCTATAAGGAAATTCGGCGAAACTGGAATTCGAATCTGAGGCATAAGTCGTCGCGTTACTTTGCAGACAACCGATAAGTGACGCTGTGCGTCCGAATGACGCGGAAGTGGACCGAAGATGTCCGATACCAATTGGTCAACCCGAATGCCTGAGGTGGGTCTTTTTTTTGCAGCGGTTGGATGGAACAACGTGGAAGAGGTCGAAAACTTGCTCCGGGACCATCCCGATCTGATCTTTAGCCGAAGTCCGCGTGGTGAAACGCCTCTGCACGTTGCAGCGAGTTGGGGCCATAAAGAGACCGTCGAGTCGTTGCTGATCAGGGGCGCCGAGGTAAACGCCAAGAGCGAATCGGAGGAAACGGCGCTCCACTTCGCTGCCGAAGAAGGCGACTTGGAAGTGATAACTTGCCTGCTCGATCATGGAGCTGAAATCAATTGCAGAAACATGAATGGGCAGACGCCATTACACTGGGCCGCTCAGCATGGCCATAAGGATGCTGTTGCATTGCTGCTCTCAAAGGGAGCACAAGTGAATGCAAAGGACAATCTCGGGCAGACGCCTTTGCACATTTCTGCCCGATGGGAGCCTGAAGTACCGGCATGCCTGCGAAGGCACGGAGGACATGATTTGCCTTTGCCAATCTCTGCGCCGTGCCGATAGGTTTGCCGCGATAGAAAGACGATTTATCGCAAACCGTTCTCGCGTCGACTTCCATATCGTGGCTTCGTGACATACTTACTCCGGCTTTGCGCCAGCATAGCTACAAATACTGAACCGCGACACGTTTCATGTGCTTGTTTTCCAGAATCTGTGCAATCCGTTTTACGATATTGCGCCGAAGATCGAGATCGACAGGAATATTCGGATCCTGATGTGCCTCGTTGATGCGAGTTCCGACCGCGAATTTCACCTCGTCGCTGTCCAGCAGCATGCCGGCTAGCCGCACTGCCGCATCGGGCTTGAGTTCTTCGGGAGCAAAGTCTTCCTCGAGCAGCCTAAGCACTTCGCCGAGCGTCAGGATTCCTTCGGTAACGAGATCGAACCCTTGCATCCTTGCGGTTGGGGGAACACGCGAATCGCGAGCCTGGCGCATATCGATCTCGATGGGGCGGTTGAGCTGCCGCGAAATAATGTTCGCGGTGGTTCCTCCGCAAATCACTTTACGGCCGGGCGTGCGCTCCGCCAGCCGTCCCAAGTCCGGATCGTGAGTGCGGTTGAAAGGAGCGCCGGTGATAACCAGCAATTGCCGTGGACTGCGAAAATACACCACGCCGCAGGTGATGTCGTCTTTTGCCGTCAGGCCATCGATCTCTTCCGCGCGGGCAACGAGGGCGCGCGACAATTCGCGAGCGGAAACCTGCGGCCGGCGGTCGATTTGCTCGCGAATATACTTCTCGACCCCTGGAACGCCCCACCCCAGCGGTGTGCGGAATTCTCCCATGCCGGCCTGCGAGATACCGTCGGAAAAGAAGACGATGCGATCCTCGCGCTCCACGTCGAAACTCGTATAACTGATCACCCGATCGTTCCAGCGTTCCGGCCGCACCTCGGTCTTCTCGATGGGCAATTCGCCGCTGGGCCGTACCAGCAGAAACGGCGGATTGCCATGTTCGATAATCCTGGTCTGCCCTGTCTCCGCCGTATCCACGACGGTGAAAGTCGAGTAGCTGATCTTTCGCACGCTGCAAATCGGCAGCGTATCCATAATGATTTCGGCCGACCTGCGGATGTCCATTTCGCTGGCCGCAAATCTAAGTGCCATGGTTGCCGTCATGGTCGCCAGTACGCTTGCCTTAACGCCGCTGCCGAGCCCATCGGTCAAGACCGAGACGATGCGGCCCTCGTCCTTCACTTTCTCCGAGAGGAATACGTCTCCGGAAATCAGCTGGCCGTGCTTTGCCCGCTGGCAGAAATCGATCTCGATGAAGTTTCCGTCGGACCCGGTCATTTTGTTTGTCCGCTATTGCCCTCGTTTAGGTCTTCGGGACTGAACGACCGCACGATGGAATTGAGAATGATTTCGGAATCCGCCGCGTTCTCGCCCAGCAGATAGGCGATCTGCTGCACCGTGTGCAGGTTCTTCTGAATAACCTCGCGCGCCCTGCCGATAATCTGTTCCTTCTGGAAGATCGGTTCGGTAATGTCCTGAAAAATCCCGCACAATACCGAACGCGGTTCGATGGTGAAGATGCTCGTGTTGAGGGTGCTGCGCTGATACCGGATGTCGTGGCTCACGATGTCCTCGCCGGATTCCAGCACGCGCCGGAAAAGGTTCGAAAACGGTATGACGGCATCGATCGAGCAGCCTTCCAGCTCCTTTGTCTGGGTTACGTCTTCCGAAAACAGCCGCAGGAAGTTCTTGTTGCACTCGATTATGCGCAGTTGTTCGTCGACGATCGCGACCGCGGAAGGCATCTTCTGCAAAAGCGCGTTGGCCTTCTTCTGCGCGAGCTTCCTTGTGTAAGTGGCGCACATCATGCGCTCGGCGTTGCGCGCAATCAGCGCGCGGGCAAACTCGCGGCACGATTCGTAGCCGCAACCACCGCAATTCAGTTCGTCCTCGAGCGAGTACTTTCCCACACTGCGCAGGGCCTCGGTAATCTGCACTTCGCTGTATTCGTCCCGTGGAATCGGAATCGCCGCATAGGGCCGGGTCGCCGCCAGGTTTTCCGCTCGCGGGGCGTCGTCAGTCGATTTTGCCTGCTGAAGAATCTCGAACCGCCGGCGGGCAATCGACCGGCTGCGCGCAGCTTTCGGACCGTTTACGCACGAGCCGGCGCAAGCCGTCAGCTCCAAAAAAATATTCTGTTCCGGTCTCCATTCGCCAATACCCTTGAGCGCCTGCTCCACGTTCGCGATTCCCGAAAACGACATGATTTGCGAACTATTGATCTCGCCGCTTCGCGCGACGCCGGGAGCCATGCCCCCTTCGATCGGATACAAGGCCCCCTCGCGGGATTCTTCCAGCGCAAAGCGGTCCTCGCCGGTCTCGTGCATCTGCGCGAGATCGATGTTTTCGTCGTTAAGCCAGTTCTCCAAGTCTTCGAAAGTCAGAACGACGTCGAGAAGTTCCGGATGCTGCTCGCCTTCTTTCTTCTTCGCAATGCACGGTCCGATAAACACTATGGCGATGTCGTTCCCGTAATGGGCGCGAAGCATCTTGCAGTGCGTCAGCAATGGAGACAAGAGAGCGGAAACGGATGCCTGGCACTCGGAATGATACTTCGCGACGAAATCCACCACCACCGGGCAAGCGGAAGAGATCCAGACATGTCTCGAATCTCCGCGCATCATCGACAGGACGCTCGCCGATACATGTTGCGCGCCGAGCGCTGTTTCCGACACGGCGAAGAATCCCAGTCGCTTGAGCGCGTGGATCAGTTGCGCAGCACGCACTCCCGGGAATTGGACAACAAAGGAGGGAGCAAGAGAGACTGCCACCCTGCGCCCGCTGGCAAGCAACTCCTTAACGCGCGGCAGGTCGTCGCGCACCTGTTTGGCGTTGTTTGGGCACGCGACAATACAATTGCCGCAAAGCACGCACATTTCCGGGACCACGCGCGCATAGCCATCCTGGACGCGAATGGCTTTCACCGGGCACTCGCGAATGCACTTGTGGCAATCCTGGCACTCGCGGCGCTCCGTATAGATAGCGTGGACCGGCGCCATGGTTCAGCGCGCCTCCGCGCTTAGCAACGGCAGAATCTTGCGCAGCTTTGCCGCAGTCATTTCGTGCAGATGCTCGCCGTGCACGGTCAGATTCGGGCCCAGCTTGCATTCGTCCTGACATAGACATCCCATTACCCGCACCGAATCTCCCAATCCGTGGTTTTGCAAATAAGCTTCGATTGCGGCAAGATTCTGCGAGTTTCCGCGCGCAAAGCAGGAGCTTCCAAGACAGACGACAACTTCGACGACATGCTTGTCACAAGCCATAATTCCGCTCTCCAAGCTGAACAAGCTGCGAGGTAGACTGAGCGAGAGCGCCCGCACTCACTTCGATCGTTCCCCGGCCGCCGGCGCTTTTGCCGGGAAAGCGGTCGAGCGAGCGAATTTGTCCGCGCAGGCATCGATTGCAATCGCTGGAGCTTTCCTCAATGCAGGCCTTGGCTGGATAAATCTCGTAGAGCGCCCTGTACTTCACCGGCGTAACGTTCGGCATTACCACATTTGCTCCCACCTGCAGGCCTTGTATGCGTCCGTGCTTTCGGTTGATTGTTGCAAGAGCGGTTGTGCTGGGAATGTTTGCTGCCGGGCATAGAATGCGCGCGAGCGCGATCATCTTGTAGACCATTTGCTCGCTGCTCGGCGCCTGGTCGCCGAGTGCGGCCGGCACTCGAAGCGCACCGGATCCCAGAGGTGTCACCGGATGAGGAATGTATGGCCCAATTCCAATCATGTCGAGATCGAAATCGTGAAACGCCAACAGGTCCTGCGCCAAGCTCGCATAGGATTGGCCGGGAATCCCGACCATCACACCGCCGCCGACTTCGTAGCCAAGCCCCTTAAGTTCCTTTAGCAACATCAGGCGGTCCGGGCGGTCGTGAAATCGCTGGGGATGGATCCGGCGGTACAAGAAGGGATCCGATGTCTCGAACCGCAGCAGGTAGCGATCCGCGCCGGCGTCGCGCCATAGCCGCAGATCTTCCACACTTCGCTCGCCAAGGCTGAGTGTCACAGCAAGCGGAGTTTCGCGCTTGATTGAGCCGACGATGCCCGCAATCAGCTCCGCGGTGAGCGCATCGTCTTCCCCGGCCTGCATAACGACGGTTCCATAGCCAAGCCGCACGGCCTGGTGCGCACACTGTTCGATCTCTTCCCGCGTCATGCGATAGCGCTCGAGACCGCGATTGGCCTTGCGCAACCCGCAATACATGCACTGCCGCTCGCAGTGACTCGAGATCTCTATCAAGCCGCGCAGGTGGATTGCATCGCCCACATTTTCTCTGCGAACGGCATCGGCCCGGGCGTAGAGCTCGCGCAATGGCCCAGGCCGCTCTTCTCGCAGCCATGCGAGTATCTCGGGTTGGGAAAGCTCAATCACACTAATTTACTTCCGCTGCGGTTCCCATGGCTGCAGCCGGGGCAGGTATCGCGGCCCAGTTTGTCCTTGCCGCGTGTGCTTCCCGGTAAGCCGCCAGCGCCTCGGGGAACGGTTTGAGCGCGCGCTCCAGTATGCCCTGCGCAAAGGCGATTACAATGCCGTAATTCGTAATCGGTACATTCTGCCGCCGGCACTCGCGAATGCGGCTCATCATCTCCTGGCGATTCCACATGCAGGCGCCGCAGTGAATCACGAGCTTGTAAGGCGAAAGATCCTCTGGGAAATCGCGGCCTTTGACGTGCGTAAATTCAAGTCTCCCGCCGATATATTCCTCGAGCCAGCGCGGAATCTTCACGCGGCCGATGTCTTCTTCGATCGGGTGATGCGTACATGTCTCCGCGATCAGGATTCTGTCGCCGGGGCGTAAATCGGCCACCGTCAGGGCAGCCCGCGTCTGCGCCACGAGGTCTCCTTTCAGCCGCGAAAGCAAAATGGAGAACGCGGTCAATGGCACGGTTTGTGGAGTCGCCCGCGCCACTTTGTCGAAGACCTGCGCGTCGGTCACCACCAGGCTCGGGGGAGTCTTCATATTGTCGAGCGCCTTTTCAAAGCCTGCATCCTTCACCACCACGCACGACGATTCGCCATCGAGAAGATCGCGAATCGCCTGCACTTGGAGATTCTTGATGCGTCCCTTCGGTGCTTCCTTGTCGATGGGCATCACAAATAGGGCAGTGTCTCCCGGCATCACCAGGTCGCGAACCAGCGCCGGCTGCCCGGCTGACTCGGCGGGTGCGGTTTGCCATAGCAATTCGCGGAAGCCTGCGATTCCTTCGCCGATGCTCGCGGCGACCAGTGTCCAGGCGAGCTTCTCTTCTTCAAAACGCCCTATCTGCCCGGGCGATGGTTTCCCCAAATCCGACTTATTCAGAGCCACGATCACGGGAATCTTGTACGAGCGCAACTCGCCCAATAGCTGTTCTTCGAACTCGCTCCAGACGCCGGCTTCCGTCACCAGCACGCCGATGTCGATGCGTGCGATCGCCTGCCTTGTCTTGGCGATGCGCTGCGCGCCCAAAGCGCCCACATCGTCCACGCCGGCGGTATCGACAAAAAGCACCGGGCCGATCGGTTG
>Ga0187782_10000426_pt1 | contig 28293 bp, 21 predicted proteins | sample 0715_SJ02_MP15_2_FD_132454 | JGI IMG/M metagenome (GOLD analysis project Ga0187782, IMG submission 132454) | Tropical peat soil microbial communities from peatlands in Department of Meta, Colombia - 0715_SJ02_MP15_20_MG | ecosystem: Environmental > Terrestrial > Soil > Wetlands > Peat | place... | reverse complement strand
GCATACGTACGCGAAGGCGGAGCACGCCGAGTTTTGCTGGACGCTGGGAATTACCGAGCATCACAACGCCGTCGACAACGTCCTCTCGCTGATCAATCTTGCGCTGCTGACCGGGCACGTGGGCCGATACGGGAGCGGACTGAATCCGCTTCGCGGACAGAATAACGTGCAGGGCGGCGGAGACATGGGCGCTATACCCGATCGCCTGCCCGGCTTCCAGCACGTGGAAAACGACGAACTGCGCGCAAAATTCGAGAGGGTATGGGGCGTGAAGATCCCGCCGAAAAGAGGCCGGCATTTGAGCGGCATGTTCGAAGCGATGGAGCACGGAACAATGACGTGCGCTTACGTCCTCGGCGAAAATCCGGTCGATTCGGAAGCGGACCGCCATCGGGCGAAGAAGCTCCTCGGTGGACTCGAATTCATGGTCGTCCAAGATCTCTTCTATACGGAAACGGCCAAGCTTGCCGACGTGGTGCTTCCCGCAGCGGCCGGATGGTGCGAAACGGAAGGCACGGTGACTTCGAGCGAGCGGCGAGTGCAGCGCGTCCGCGCGGCTGTGCCTCCGCCGCCGGGAGTGCGCGACGACATCGATATTATTTTCGATCTGGCGCGCCGCATGGGTCATAACTGGGGCGAGCCGAAATCGGAATGCATTTGGGAAGAGGTTCGCAGGCTGAGCCCGATGCACGCCGGGATGAGCTACAAGCGGCTCGAAGAAATGGGCGGCATCCAGTGGCCATGCTACGACGAATCGCATCCCGGTGAGATCTTTTTGCACGGCCGTTTGTGGCAGACGCCGCTGATCGGGCCGCGCGCACCTTTCAGCTCTGTAGAAAATGAGGCCCCGATCGATACGCTCGACGAGCAATACCCGCTCCGGCTGACGACCGGCCGGCGCCTCGATTCGTACAACACGAACGTGCAATCGGGCCGTTATGTTTCCCCGCTGCGTTTGCAAGAGGCGCTGGAGCTCAGCCCTGAGGACGGTAGCCGCTACCAGGTGCGGGAAGGGGAAAAGGTCCGCGTAAGCTCGCGGCGCGGATCGGTGATTGCCCCCGTTCGCTTCGATCCTGGGCTGCGACCGGGCCTCGCATTTCTGACCACGCATTTCCACGATCAGGTGGCTACGAACGACCTCACCATCGACGCGGTCGATCCGAAATCAGGAGTTTCGGAGTTCAAGGCGACCGCCATCCGCATCGACAAGTGCCGGGAGAACTAGTTGGACATCCATCTGACCCAGGCCCGGGCCACAGTAGAAGAGCGCGCTGCGGTCGACGCGTTATTGGGCGCGCCCGATTCGGGCTGGGTGGGGGGCGAGCGGCGCGTCGAAATCGATAGCCGCGCGGCTTTCGGCGGCCACGAGATGCGCGAGCGGCGCCACCTGCTGCTGCCGGTTCTGCACGCCGTGCAGGAGCGCGTCGGCTGGATCAGCCCCGGTGCCCTGAACTACATCTCTTTGCGACTCGATATCGCGCCCGCGGAGGTACACGGAGTCGCGTCCTTCTACGGAATGTTTTCGCTGACAGAGCGGCCGCCGGTGGTGGCGCACGTCTGCAACGATATCGCCTGCATGACGCGTGGCGCGGACGCGCTGTGCGCCGAAATGGGGAAAAAGTTCGGACCAGCCGGGTCGCCGTGCTTGGGCGGGCGCGCCACCTGGATTCACAGCACGTGCCTAGGATTGTGCGAACGCGCGCCGGCGGCAGTGGTGACCGCGGCTGGCGAGAAGCCGCGAGAGCATGTGCTGGCGCCAGCCAATGTCGGTGCCTTGCAGTTCCTCATGGACGATGCCGTAGCCGGCAAACTTCCGGCTGAGCCGGACGCGCTCGATACGAAAATTTCAGTTCCGCAGGCGGGCAAGCCCGAGCTGCATCTGCTGCGGCGGGTGGGCCAGGTGGACGCGACGAGCGTGGATGCTTACAAACGCGCTGGCGGCTACGAAGCGCTGTGCAAGGCCCTCGATCTAGGCCCCGAGGGTGTCGTGCGCGAAATGATCGAATCGAAACTGCTGGGGCGCGGCGGCGCGGCGTTCCCGACGGGCAAGAAGTGGGAGGCGTTGCTCACGCAGCGCGGGCAGGGTCGCACCCATTACGTGATCTGTAACGCGGACGAGTCCGAACCCGGCACCTTTAAGGATCGCATCGTGATGGAAGGCGATCCCTTCGCGGTGCTGGAGGGGATGACGATCGCCGCCGTCGCCACGGGCGCACATCAAGGGTTTATTTATCTGCGCGGTGAGTACCCGTTTGCAGCAGAGCGCCTCGAGCATGCCATCAGCGCGGCGCGCTCGGCCGGCATGCTGGGTGACAACATTTTGGGGCGCGGCCTGAAGTTCGATATCGAGCTTCGTCGAGGCGCCGGCGCTTACATTTGCGGCGAAGAGACCGCGCTATTCAATTCGATCGAGGGGTACCGCGGCGAACCGCGCAACAAGCCGCCGTTTCCGACGCAGGCGGGCCTTTTCCGGCAGCCGACCGTTGTCAACAACGTCGAGACGCTCATCAACGTTCCGCATGTGATCCTGCAGGGCGGCGCGGCGTACGCGAAGATCGGTACCGCGAATTCCGCGGGCTACCGGCTCTTCTGCCTTTCGGGGCACGTAGTTTGTCCCGGTGTCTACGAAGTGACGCACGGGGCGACGTTGCGGAACCTGATCGAGATGGCGGGGGGAGTGGGCGGGAATGGACGATTGCAGGCCGTTCTGCTCGGCGGCGCAGCGGGCGCGTTCGTCTCGCCGAAAGAGCTGGATACCGCACTCACGTTCGAGGGCACCCGCGCGATCGGCGCGACGCTCGGCTCCGGCGTCGTCATGCTTTTTGATGACTCCGTCGATCTGACGAAGGTCCTGCTGCGCATCGCAGGATTCTTCAAGCACGAAACCTGCGGGCAGTGCGTACCATGCCGCGTCGGCGTCGTGCGGCAACAAGAGACTCTGGAACGTCTGGTGAAACAGCGGCCCATTGGATCTGCCGCCGAGGAAGTGAAGATGCTGCGCGAGATGGGTCAAGCCATGCGCGATGCGTCGATTTGCGGGTTGGGTCAGACCGCTTCGAGCGCGATCGAGTCTGCCCTGAACCGATGGAGCTTGTTTTCGTGAGCGAACCCGCCCAAGCACCCGTACCGCAAATACCGATCCCGCGCGGACCGATCCCGCAGGCCCCTCCCCCGCGGCAGCGCACAATGGTCGAGCTGACGATCGACGGCCAGACGGTTTCCGTGCCGGAGGGATCGACGATTCTCGATGGCGCGCGAAAACTCGGCATAGAAACTCCCACACTCTGTTACCTCGAGAGCCTGACTCCGGTAAACGTGTGCCGCGTCTGCGTGGTCGAGCTGGAAGGCTCCCGCACTTTGGTTCCGGCTTGCTCGCGCAAAGCCGAGAAGGGAATGTCGATCAAAACTGATTCCGAGCGAGTGCGCCTGAGTCGGCGGACCGTCCTCGAATTCCTCGCTTCTTCGGTCGATGTGTCGACCGCACCGGCGTTCAAGGGCTACATGGAGCGCTACGGAGCAAAACCCGACCGCTTCGGCAAGGCGGCTGCCAGCGTGGCGCAGCCGGCGAAAATTGACAACGAATTGTATGTGCGCGACTACTCGAAGTGCATCCTTTGCTACAAGTGCGTCGAAGCCTGCGGCGTGGATGCGCAGAACACCTTCGCGATCGCCGTGGCCGGGCGCGGTTTTTCGGCGCACATTTCGACCGAGTTCGACGTGCCGCTGCCGGATTCGGCGTGCGTGTATTGCGGGAACTGCATCGGTGTCTGCCCGACCGGTGCTCTGATGTTCAAGAGCGAACACGACATGCGGCAAGCCGGAACGTGGGATGAGTCGCGGCAGTCAAAGACGGATACGATCTGCCCCTATTGCGGCGTCGGCTGCGACTTGACGGTCCACTCTCAGGACGGCAAGATCGTCCGGGTGACGTCGCCGCTCGATCACAGCGTCACCCACGGAAATCTTTGCATCAAGGGCCGGTTTGGCTGGCAGTTCGTGGAAATCCAGCCGGCGCCGCAGAAGTAGAAAGCCAGCAGTCGGGCCAGCAGGGACTGCGCACCCCCCTCGCGCAGACGATACGTAACGCACAACACGCTTTCCTCTTCCAGCCTGAGGCAACCCATAGGTAACTCGTTCTGTCTCACAATTGAATTTTGAATAGACACGTCAGCCCGCTCTCGTTCAAATTAGACATGCGGGTCAGAGGCAGGGGAAGCACAGGGGGATAGGCGATGAGATTTCGTGTCATTCTGCTTGGGGCCATCCTTGTTTTCGCATTCAATCTTCACGCACAGGTAAACCCAAACTACTCGCTGCCGACCGTACCTTCGGCGCAGGATGAGTTGTCGAGTCCATCCGCGCCTGATGCACAGCCGCTGCTGGCTCTCGCTGTTAGCCCGGCGGAGCCGCTGGGAGCACCGCGTATCGCGCCCGCTAATTCCTCCGCGAACGGCGAGCCTGCGCAGCAGCCCCCTACCGTATACGGCGTTTTTCAGAACTACAACTGGCAGATCTATGGCGGCTACTCGTTCATGCGTTTCTATGCCGCCTCGAAACCCAGCCTCGTCGAGAACATGAACGGACTCGACCTCGGAATTGCGTATTTTCTCCCAAAGGCAAGCTGGTTCGGAGTCGAAGGCCAGTTTGTCGGCGAATTCGGCTCACTCGATGGATTCGAATCGCGCTTCACCCTCGGCGCGGGAGGTGCTCGCTTTCGGTGGTCGATCCCCCGCGGCCTCGTGATTTGGGCCCACGGTATGGGCGGATTCTCTCACCTACTCCGCAGACGGCGTTCGGTGGGCAGACTTCGTGGGGCTACGAGGTCGGCGGCGGACTTGATATCAGCGCGCACCATCAACGCCTAGCCTACCGGGTAGAGGCCGATATGGTTGGAACGCGCTATTTTGGAACCTATCAGGATAGCCCGCGGATTTCAGCCGGAATCGTATTCAAGTACTAACGCCGCTGCACGCTTCTTCTACTTGGAGGGTTTCAGTCCGGGGAAGAAGCGGCTGAAATACGCACTGGCCTCCGTCAGTCCCAGCAGCCACGTCGCGCCGAAGTATACCAGCCCGTACGGCACCAGGACCACGATTGCGACCAGAATCGGCGAATGACGGCCTACGTAATGGTTGATTGCCCATCCGAGTGCCCCTCCGGCGATTGCTGCAAGCCACAGCTTCGCGAGGTACTCTCGCGGAAGTCCCGTGCGGCCGATGCGCTGATTCAGCGTCACGCGTAGCAGCGTGAACTCAACCCACGACGCGACGCCTGCCGATATGGTCAGGCCAGCGACACCCCAGCGCGGATCGATGCCGAGCGCCCGTGGCAGCGGAAGAGCGCTGATGTATCCCAGAATCGTCGTGAGGATCACGCGCAATACGGCAAAGAGAAGCGGCGTGCGTGTGTCACGCAGCGCGTAGTATGTCGAAGAATAGAGTCTCCCAAGCGTGGAAGCGAGCAGTCCGACAGTCGAACCGGCAAGAATGCCCCAGACGTACGTCGTGTCCGCCTGCTTGAACCTTCCCGTCTGATAGATCGCTCCCACAACGACATTTCCCAGAAAAAGAAACGCCGCCACGGAAGGCACGACGAAAAAGGCGATCTGGCGGAGGCCGGCGTCGAGCCGTTTGCGCAAAGCCTCAGCGATCTCGCTGTCGGTGCCGAGCGCGCCCGACATTTGCGGCAGTTCCGCCGCCGAAACGGACATACCGAACAGGCTAACGGGGAGCAGGTACAGCGTCTGCGCGTTGGCCAGCGCGGCGACCGCCCCGTTTGGAAGAAAGCTTGCGAGAAACGCGTCCACGTAGGCGCTGATCTGAACCACGCCGCGGCTCACGAAAACGGGGAAAAAGTTTTGGATAATCGTTCTTACGTTTTCGGCATGGTAGTGAAGAGAAAATCGCAGGCCGCCGAGCAATCGCAGGACGATTGGCAGTTGCGCCGCCACCTGTAACACGCTGCCGGCCACGGAACCCCAGGCGAGAATCACGGAGAGGTCGTATTGATCGCGGCGTCCCCAAATCCACATCGTGACGATCATCGCCACGTTCCAGATCACTCCGGCAGCATACGAAAGAAAGAACTTTCGGTGACTGTTCAAAATCCCCAGACACCACGCGGAAAGAACCAGCATTCCGACGCCAGGGAAGAGAATTCGCACGAGCCGGATCGAAAGTTCGCGCTTTTCTCCGTGGAAACCGGGCGCGATGGCGTCGATCAGGTAGGGTGTGGCGATCACCCCGATCAGGACGATGATCGCGGTGCTCAGCGCCAGCAAGGCCGCCACAGCACCCGCCGTGCGCCGGGCCTCCTCGTCGTCCTTGCGAGCGAGCAAGTGGGCGTACACGGGAATGAACGACGCGGAGAGAACGCCTTCGCCGAACAGGTTCTGCAAAAAATTTGGAATGCGGAGCGCCACGCGAAATGCATCCGCGTATTCCGAGAGCCCAAAGTAGTGCGCGAACACGCGGTCGCGAATCAGGCCCGCAATCCGGCTCGAAAGAATCCCTGCTGCGACTAGAAACGCAAACCGTCCTGTTCCGTCCCGCGGCGGTCCATTCGTGTTGGAGTCGCTCACAGCGTGAATGAGAGAGGAGCAGGCATCGGTCCAGAGCAATTTATTACATGAGTTGCGCGCGGAGATGTCAACTTCGATTCGGGCGGATGTGCGGTGTTGATAGATTCGGCAGCGCGGGAGCCACCAAAGCCGGATTATGGGAGCGGTTCGAGGTTGGGGTGCAGTGTGAGCTGACTGTCCTTCATCACGTCGAGATCACGCTGCCAGGTCTTCTTGCCCGGCGTTTTCAGTTCGATTCGATGCAAACCGCTCGCCAGACGAAGTGTTGACGGCGTTTGGCCAGCAAAATTGCCATCTACGTAGATGTCCGCACCTGAAGGATCGGATTCGACCTTGACGATCGCGGCTTGGGCGCCATCTGGCCTCCTGTCTTCCTGAAACGCTGTGGCGGACGGTGGACGCAGCGGCCCGTCGCGGCCGATCGTTTCGACCGGTCGGCCCGCTCCGTAAGAGATCGGGTCAAGGTTGATGTGGAATTCCTTCGACCGCAAGAGGAAGTAATTCCCGCGATGGCGGCCCGTCACGGCGACCCATTCGAACGGCCCCTCGGTTAACGTGACCTGTTGCGAAAGGTATCCCTCCATGGAAATCTTCAGCACCATCGCGTGCTCCAGGCGTGAGCCGAATGCAGTATGCGTTTTGTGGAAGTACCCGCCGGGGTAGTCCGTCTTGTAGGGAGTCGTGCCAGCTTTGAGCCCGTTGATTTCGACAGTGGCGCCGGGAGGCGCGCTGGTGATGGTCAGAGTTTCGGCGATCGCGCGCGAAGCCAGCGGCGCACACACGAGAATCGAAAGCAATCCAGTGGATGCATAGAGACAGTGTCGCCTCGACGGCTGCATCGGGGCCCTCCGAGGGAATTAGTGGCCAGCACGATCCCATTTCCAGCGCAGAGGTGTCAATCCGAAGAAATACGGAGAAACGATGTCCCTCAGCGAGTCAACGTTGGCCCCACGAGATAGGGGGTTCACCCGAGCAGTAAGTTCTAGGGTTTCCGACTGCCGAGGAAGACCATCGCTGCGCCTCCAGTAATCGCTAAGGCGCTCCAGATGACAGGGATGGTGACGATGCGCTGCGTTTCAATCTCGATCTTTTGTCCGATCGCTTCGACTTCCGTTTTTCACGCGGGCATCTTGAGCCTCGGGTGAATCAACGCCGCAAGGCCAAGCAGAAAGAGTATGGCTCCGAACCAAATGAGAGATTTTTTCATGGCGCGTGCGGGCGCAGAATCTCGCTCAGGAAATCGGGCCGGCTGTCATCGCGCACGAGATGCGGATAGCGCAGCCCGCCGTGGTAATCCACGTAGAGCGTTTGCACCTGCGGGCCGTTCGCCACGATCAATTGAATGGGCGAAGCCGTGGACTTGGCGGCCTCGATCGCATCCTTGAGGACGTCGGCCGAATACTGCTTGCCGTTCACTGCCGTAACCTTCATCCCGGGGCCGATTCCGGCGTTGTAGGCAGGCCCGCCGTGGACGACATCCTCGAGGCTGCCTTCGTCATAGAGCGTCATCCCGATCGAAAGGTTCAGCGAAACCTTTCTCCTGACCACGTCGCGATTGTCCATCATTTCGTTGGGTTGGTCGTTGTACAAGAGTTTCCACCCGCTATTCTGGGTCGCCTCAATCAGCGTATTCGCCGACGTCGAGTCCAAGCGAGATCGAAGAAAGGCCATCCAGTCGTACGGAGCGACCCGATTGAGCGTCGCGACGATATCGTCAAACATGTACGTCTTCAAATCCGGTTCGCCGCTCGTGCCGCCGTAGAACTGGCGGCAGAAGTCGTCGAGCGACTTTTGATTGTTGGTCAAGCGCCGCAGGGTGGTATCGACATCGAGCCACAAAAACTCGCCTTCTTCGTAGAAATCGACTCGGCGGCGCCAGCTTGCCCAATCATCGCCGGCATCATAGAGAAACACGGCCGCGTCGGCCGTATCCTGCAGCGGCCGCCAACTGCGGCCCGGTTCTGTGTCGAAGATTGCCGCGAGCCTGGCAATCTCTTCATGAGATTGCTGGGGATTTCGCAGGCCACTTCGCGACGTGAGCACCTCTCCCAAGTATTCGGTCAGGCCCTCGTAGACCCACAACAGATCGTCTTGCATCGGTTGATGGTAGTCGGGACTGATCAGATCGGCAGGGCGGCGATACTTGCCGTTCCAGGAGTGGACGTACTCGTGAGGAAGCAGGCCGGCGAACTCGATGCGCGCCGATTCGTCGATCAGGCTCCGCTCGCGCGTGCGGTCGTCGCTCGACTCGTGGTGCTCAAGGCCAAAGTGCGCCACGTCGTCGCTCAGCGTCAGCAGGAAATGGTAATCGCGGTAGTGGCGTGAGCCGAAGAGCGTTCCTGCCTCGGCGACGAGTTGATGAAGATGCGCTTGCGTCTCGGGAGTCATTGCCAGCGCCGCCTGGCTGTCTGCCGCGATGTCCATTTCGTGCCGCGGGGTCTGACCGGGGGTGAGATCGATCACGCGGAAGTAGCGGCCCGTGAGCACCGGCGAATCAACCAGCGCTTCGAGAGAAACGGGAGAGAAGTCGATGGTTTCGCCATCCTGCTTGGCGACCGGAAGCGCTGTGCCGAATTTCCATCCAGCGGGCATGCGCAGGCTCGGCACGCACGTGAGATTCGCGACGTCGTAACCCTTCGGGTAGAGCACCACTTGATTCCAACTGAGCATGTTGAGGAAGGCTGTTGCCGACGCACCCGCCGAATAGCCGGAGGTGGGAGCCGTAAGCAGAAAATCGAAATCGATCTCGAGCGAGTTCACCCCGTCAGGAACATTCAGGCGGAACGCAAACATATCCAGCAGGTCACGCCGCCAGGGGAGGTTCTTTCCGCCAGCTGTGAATTTCAGGCCGGCCATATCGACGATCGGTCCGTCGGGCATGTGCTCGCCCGGAATCCACTCCGGGTAATAGAGCACGAGCGGCCCCGGCTGCACCGGCATTTCCAGATGCGTGTGCAGGATCTTTTGCGGCGCACGCGTTTCGTCCACATCGATGCGAATGGGTCCTGCCGCAGTCTGCGCTGAAGTCCTCGCGCTCACTGCTAGGAGGAGCGTCCCAGCCAAGGACAACCGCAACAAACATTTGCGCAAAAAGACCGTCATCTCTTCCCCTTGGTCGCAACCTGAATCGGCCAACTCACGCGTTACATCTTAAGTGCACTGGAGCCGCCACGCAAAGCGTGCGATTCTGTGGGCCTCTGGCGTAAATCTTGAGCAAATTCGATTCGGAGTGAAAACATGAAGCACGACGCCATCGGGATCGGTTCGGGGCAGGGAGGGAATCCGCTCGCGTATGCGCTGGCCGAGCGCGGCTGGAGCGTCGCGCTGGTCGAGAAAGCGCATCTTGGTGGGACGTGCATCAACACGGGCTGCACGCCCACGAAAACCATGGTCGCTTCCGCGCAAGTGGCACACTACGCGCGCAACGCCGCCCGGTGGGGTGTGAAAGTGGAGAATGTACGCGTCGATCTGCCCGCCGTCGTCGCGCGTAAGAACGCAGTCGTGCAAAGCTTCCGCGCCGGCCACGAGCGCCGCGTGGCCGCGCATCCAACGCTGCACCTCTACCGAGATCATGCGCGTTTCATCGCGCCGCACGCCATCCAGGTTGGCGACGAAATCCTTGAATCCGAGAGGATCTTCATCGACACGGGAACGCGCCCCGATTGCCCGCAGCTCGCGGGCCTCGATAGTTTCGGTTATCTGACCAACGAATCGATCATGGAATTGCAGGAAATCCCTGAGCACCTGATCGTCCTCGGCGGCGGCTACATCGGCCTCGAATTCGGACAGATGTTCCAGCGATTCGGCAGCCGCATCACGGTGATCCACCGCGGCGATCAATTGCTGGCGCGCGAGGACGCAGACGTCGCGCAAAGTTTGCAAAAGGCGCTCGAAGCCGATGGCATTGAATTTTGCCTGAGTTCGGAACCAACCAACGTCGCGAAGCAGAGGGCTCGAATCACGGTGACGTGCACTGCAGACGGGCAGACGCGAAATATCACTGGCACGCATCTTCTCGTTGCCACCGGACGCCGCCCGAACACGGAGGATCTGGGGCTTGACAAGGCCGGAATCGCTGTCGATTCGCACGGCTACATCAGAGTGAACGGGCGCATGGAGACGAGCGTTCCCGGCGTCTGGGCGCTGGGAGATGTGAAGGGCGGTCCCGCGTTCACCCACATCTCGTACAACGACTATCAAATCCTTTGGGCCAACATCATCGAGGGCAGGAATCTGACAACGGAAAATCGATATCTCCCGTATTCGCTTTTCACCGATCCGCAGCTTGGCCGCGTCGGCATGACGGAAAAGGAGGCGCGCGCATCCGGCCGCAAGCTCAAGATCGGCACGTTTCCGATGGCGTACGTCGCCCGCGCCATCGAGCGCGACGAGACGGCCGGCTTCATGAAGATCATCATCGACGCCGAAACCGACGAGATTCTCGGCGCAGCGATTCTCGGCATCGAGGGAGGGGAATTGGTGCAAATTCTCGGCGCAATGATGTTGGCCGGTGCGCCGTACACCATCCTCAAAGGCGCGGTCTACATCCATCCGACTCTCGCCGAGGGCTTCTTCGGCCTTATGGACTCCGTGAAGCCCGTTGACTGAAAATCCCTACCGAGCCGTTCGGGCCGAGGCCTCCTGAAGCAGCGTTTGGTATTCGGCGCGGTCCGGTTTCACCCATTGGTCGAGCCAGTTAAGCACGGTGTGATACCACAAGATGCTGTCGGCGGGCTTGAGAACCCAATGGTTTTCTTCCTCGAAGAACAGAAGCTTTGACGGCACGTGCTCTGCCTGGAGCACCTGGAACATCGCGAGACCCTGGCTCTGATCCACGCGATAGTCGTTTGCTCCGTGGACGATCAGCATCGGCGTCTTGAAATTTGCCGCGTAGGTGACGGGAGCCTGATCGATAAGCGCCTTCGGGTTTTCCCACGGCGTTCCTTTGAATTCTTGCAGGATGCCACCCGCAAAATCGCTCGAGTAGAACATCGTCGTGAGATCGTACAGGCCATCGTGGGATACAATTGCGCGAAAGCGGTCCGTGTGCCCCTCGACCCAATTGGCCATGTAGCCGCCGTAGCTCGCGCCCGCAGCCGCCACGCGAGTCGTATCAACAAACGGCCAGGTGAGCGCCGTATCGACCGCTTTCATCTGGTCCTCGTAGGGTGCGCCGCCCCACTGGCCTTTGATCGCGTCCATGAATTTCAGGCCGAATCCTGACGAGCCATGAAAATTCGGCATGATCACAACGTAGCCGGCTGCCGCAAAAAGCTGTGCGTTCCACCGGTAGTGAAACAGATTGGCCCATGAATTTTCCGGTCCGCCATGCATCAGAAGCAGCAGCGGATATTTCTTGCTCGGGTCGAAACCTGGCGGCAGCACTCTCCAGGCCTGCACGGTGTCGCCGTTCCAGCCCGGGAAAGTAAAGCTGGACGCTTCGCCAAACTCGACGTCTTTCAAATTGTCGGCATTCATGGATGTCAGCGGTGTCGGAGCGCTCGCCGACCCATTCAGATTCAGCCGATACGCATCCACGGGATGAGACAGGTCCATTCTTCCGAAAACGAGGAACGACCCGTCAGCAGAAACGGCAGGATCCGTAATCGTGCCGGACGTAACCAGCGGTGTTACCTTCATCGTTGCGATGTCGAGTCGCGCGAGCGGCTCTTCGCTGTGGTCCTCGAATGTCACAAACAGGCTCCGGCTATCCGGCGCCCAGACGTAGGAGTCAATCGAACGGTCCATGGCTTCCGTGAGATTTCGGCGCTCCCCAGTCGAGCGGTCATAGATAAAAAGGCGCACGAGGTCCGTCTCTTGCATCGGCCGCAATGTTGCGCTGTAGGCGACATAGCGGCCATCAGGCGAATAGAGCGGCGTGCGATCCGTGGATTTGTTCGCCGTGATGGCCTGTGGCGTCCCGCCGTTTGCCGGAATCACGAACAAGTTGCTATTGCCCGTGAGAGCTTCATTTCTTACGAAGCGCGAAAAGCAGATTTCTTTGCTGTCAGGGGAGAACGCCACCTCTTCCGTGCCGTCTTCTGTCCAGATCGGTGAATCGACATCACCGGGAGTGATATCGGTCGCCGCTCCGCCTTCGGCGGACATAACGAAGATGTGACTTCGCTTTCCGTCCACCCACTCATCCCATCTTCGGAAGGGAATCTCGGTGATCACACGCGCCTTCACCGGATTATCGGCACGCTCCTTCTCCGCTTTCTCGTTGCACGCCATATCGGGGCAGGAAGGGAACACGCTGGCCGTCAGAGCGATGGTTTTGCCGTCCGGGGACACAATGTACCCGGCCACTCCCGTGGGTACGTTCGTAATCTGTTTAGCCTCGCCTCCGGTTATCGCCAGCCGGAAGATCTGCGGCTTGTTTTCCACACGTGAGCTGAGAAAGTAGAGGTAATGGCTATCCGGAGACCAGCGAGGGTTGTCGTTGGAGCCTTGTTCCGCGAATGTCAATTGCTGCGGATCCCCGCCGCTGGCAGAGACGATCCAGATGTTGTTCACAGATTTGTTCTTCGCGACGTCGGGGCGCGATACGACGAAAGCCACCCACTTGCCATCCGGCGAAAGTTTGAGGCCGCTGACGCGCGAGAGGTGTTGCATGTCCTCCACACGAAACGAGTGAGCAGCTTGCGTCGGAAAAGCGACCCATAGGAGCGCCAGCACGGCAGTGAAGAATTTCATAGTTCCTCGCAATCGCAGACTTTGGACACCGCGAAACCCTGAGATTAGACGCTGTCTGCACGAACAAGATAGAACGAGAGAGTGAATGAGGCAATCCGCGGATCAGGCCTTGCATGCTAGACGGCTTTCTAGCGCGGGTTGGCACAGATTGGTGGCTGGCGTGAGTGTGGACTGGCTGTGCTAGAATTTCGCCTCGGTGGGTGTGCATTTACTCTGGGGTTGGGAGCCATGGCATCGCGCGGGAAAAAGATTGTTCTTGCCGCGAGTACGTCCGAATCCTGCGAGCACATGCACAGCACGTGGAAACAGATGCTGCTCGCCACTCTTCCTGCGAAGTACGCGTCCGTTTTCAATGTGACTTGGGCCTCGAACGACGAGACTTGGCCTGACGGTCAAGCCAAATACGTGCCGCAGGGCCTGCGCGTCGTTGAGGCGCTGCTTGCCCAGAAGTTTCCGGAAGAGGACATTGTCGTCTGCTACGCCGACCAGCTCGATAAATTCGTCGGCGAAGATACGAAAGTCGTCGGCATCCACGCCCACAATCCTCTAGGCATCACCTTCGCGACGGACGTCTACGCCTATTTTTACGGTGCGGACGTCGAGCCGATCAACGCCGAGGAATTTCGCCGCCTCATCCTCCACCCCGTCCTGCGCAAACACAAACCGCACATGAAAATCATCGTCGGCGGCCCGGGCTCTTGGCAGATCGACAAAAAGGGTCTGCAGGATGAATGGCTGATCGACACTATTGTCGGCGGCGAAGCGGAAGAAACGCTGCTGCCACTATTCGAAGCAGCCGTCCGCGGCGAAGAGCTACCCCGTAAAATCGAAGGGCACAGCCCGAAGGTCGAAAGCATCCCCCTGTTGAAACACCGGTCGACGTTCGGCGCCGTCGAAATCACGCGCGGCTGTGGACGCGGCTGCCAGTTCTGCTCAGTCGCGTTGCGCGCGGGCAAGAGCCTGCCGCTGGAGCAAATCATCGCCAACGTGCACACACAGGCCGCCGAAGGCGCGGACTTCGCGCTGCTCGTCACCGAAGATCTGTTCCTGTACGAGCACGGGCCGAAATTCGCGCCAAATGTGCCGGCTTTGAAGCGCCTCTTCCAGTCCGTCGCCGACGTGCCGGGAATCGATTACATCGGCCTGACGCACGGCACGATGGCGCCGATCGTCGTTGAACCCAACCTACTTCCTGAGCTACAGCTTGCGGTGGATAAGAGCGTTCATACGCATCCTGCCTCCACGCATCCGCAAAAGAAGTATCAGAATCTGTTCATCGGAATCGAAACCGGTTCCGTGAGAATCTTCAAAGAGCACATGAAAGGGAAGGGCTATCCCTTCAAGCCGGAACAGTGGCCCGACGTCGTGCTCAAGGGCATGGAGATTTTGAACCGCAACAACTGGTTCCCCTTCTGCACGTGGATCATCGGACTTCCCGGCGAGAAGCCCGAGGACACGCACCAGTCGCTCGACCTGCTGCACGCGCTCAAGGACGCGAAGTGGTGCGTCGTGCCGACGCTGTTCGTTCCGCTCGAAGACACGCGCCTGCAGAAGCGCGAGAGCGCCAAGCTCTACCAGCTGACAGCCCTGCAGTGGGAATTTTTCTTCACCTGCTGGCGATACAACCTGGATTTCTTTCACCGCTCGAAGAAAGCTCACCTGGTCTACAACCTTGGGATACCGTTCTACTACTACTTGCTCGGCCGGAAGCTTTTCGGCAAGGCGATGAAGTATCCGCTGCTTCGGATGGGCCATTTCCCGGAGTGGATTCTGAAGCGGAGGCTCTATTTGGATTTCACCCAGCGCATACCGCGCCTTCGCACGCCGGACCACGTGCCCATCCCCGACCACACCATGCGTCCCGCCATCCCCGCGACGTGAGCCTGCCGCCGGACACGCGTTTGGTGCGTTCAGCGATCTGAGCCTGAGCGGCCAAATCTCCGATATCAAGCAGCCGCTATCGGCCTACCCTCGACGACGCTGACCATGCTGGCCGTAGGCATCACGCACGTGAGCTCAAAGCCTGCGTGTTTGAAAAGCGACCTGAACTCTGACTCGGTCCGTTCTACCAGCCGCGCTTGGGACTCAGGGTGATGGCAAGGTTCCGCTGCCGTACTCCGTTTTGCTGCCGTCGCCAGCGAGCAAGAAACTAGACAAGCCCGGAACGATTTCAGTACACTCCCGGCCAGAAACGGCACCCACTGGTTATCCCTGTTCAGCTCGTGTTGCAAGATTCTGAAAGGAGGCCTCGCATGCCGATATCGAAGAAGCTCGCTGCGGAGTTCGTCGGCACTTTCTGGCTGGTTTTTGGTGGCTGCGGAGCGGCGGTATTGGACGCTGCGTTTCCTCAGCTCGGCATCGGCTTCGTAGGAGTAGCCCTCGCATTCGGCTTGACGGTGATGACGATGGTGTATGCGATTGGCCACATCTCCGGTGCTCACCTGAATCCGGCCGTTTCCGTGGGGCTGGTCTGCGGCAAGCGATTCCCGGCTGGCGAGCTCATCCCCTACGTCATCGCTCAGGTCTTGGGAGGAATCCTGGCGAGCGCCGTCTTGTACGTCATCGCCAGCGGGAAGGAAGGCTTTCAACTGGCTGGCGGATTCGCATCCAATGGCTACGGCAGCCACTCGCCCGGAGGCTATTCGCTTCTCGCTTGCTTCGTGGCCGAAGTGGTACTCACATTCATGTTTGTCCTGATCATCCACGGAGCAACCGACCGGCGCGCCCCCGCCGGCTTCGCCGGAGTTGCGATCGGTCTCGCACTCACGCTGATTCACCTGATCTCAATTCCCGTTACTAACACCTCCGTGAATCCGGCGCGCAGCACAGCGCCTGCTGTGTTTGTCGGAGGCTGGGCTCTCCATCAATTGTGGCTCTTTTGGGTGGCGCCCATCCTGGGTGGAGCCTTAGCCGGACTGGTCTATTCCGGCCTCTTTGCGGAAAGCAAGGCCTAATCCGGCCGCCCTTCTCAAAGCTCCGGTTGAATGACGCGCTGGCTGGACATGTCGAGTCATGCACTAAACATTTCCGGTTACGCCACTCATTAGGCCTTGCCCGAGTCAGGGATAACCGCACCAATCATTTCAAAAGCCACTCTGCAATCCGTAGCCACGCAGGCTTATTCCTCACGATCAGAGTCAGGATCTGCAAACTCAGGATCAGTGCGTCAGTCTGCCGCGCGCCGAGGCCTGTCCGTTTGGACAGGTTGTCTTGCGACACGAGCCTCTCCGACCATCCCTGGGGACGCTCGTGATCCCGGCTACGATGGTGAGAGGTCAACCGGGCAAAGATGATTCTCTTAAGAGGCCTGAGCAGATCGTTACTGAAAGCGGTTCCGCCGATCGCGCAGCGATTCTGTATTCGGCTGGCGGCCGTGGTTGCCATCGCGCTCGCTCTTTCGGCGCTCACACCGGCCCAGCAGGACGGTCAAATGTCCGAACCGCAGTGCGGGCGGATTATGGGCACCGTGGTGGATGTGAACGGCGATGCTGTGACCGGTGCGACGGTTGTGCTCGGGGGCCCAGAAGCCACTGATCGTCGCACCGTCGTAACGGTCGACAACGGATTCTTCAGGTTCGACGATGTCAAACCAAAAACCTCCTATCAGGTGGTCATCAGTGCGGAAGGCTTTGCGGATTGGACTTCGTCTGCGATCGCCATTGATCCTGGTGAATTCAAGATGCTCGGAGCCGTCCAGCTTACCCTCGCGACGCAGCTGACTACCGTGCGAGTGACCGGCGACCCCGTGGAGATCGCGACCGAACAGATGAAGTTTGAGGAAACGCAGCGCGTTTTCGGCATCATTCCCAACTTCTACATCTCGTATGAAGGCGATAACACCGCACCCCTCACAGCCGGAATGAAGTTCAGGCTTGCCCTTAGAGTCTCTCGTGACCCGGTCACCGTTGCAGGAATCGGATTTGTGGCTGCCATGAGGCAGGCGGAGGACTATCCTGACTATCGGCAGGGCATGACGGGGTACAGCGAGCGGGTCGCCGCAACGGCCGCCCCCGCTTTCACGGACATCATGATCGGCGGCGCCATCTTGCCATCGGTCCTGCATCAGGATCCCCGCTATTTCTACCAGGGAACGGGAACAACCTGGTCGCGACTCCGGCACGCGATCCTGGGTCCGTTCATCTGCAAGGGCGACAACGGAAAATGGCAGCCGAACTATTCCAGCGTGGGAGGCGATTTAGCATCCGCCGCGCTTTCGAATCTTTACTATCCTCCATCGAACCGCGGCGCCGGGTTCGTGTTTTCCACGTTTGCGATCGGCACGGGTGAGCGCGTGGTCTCTACCGTGACGCAGGAGTTTGTCCTCAGCAAGTTCACCCATCGCGGCAGCCGCGAAAACTAGCTCCTGGCTGCAAAAGCAGCGAGCTTTCCCACAGCTACATGGCCAGACAATAGTCTCGCGGCCAAATCCGATCTACACAGTATCAACAGGGCGCGTAGTTAGACGGGGAAGCGCGTCCTAGTTCCGCACACATCCATTGTCCATTGCCCGGCTCGTCCCAAGCCGCGCGAGCACTCCTCTTGACAAAATCTCATATTAGATATATTCCAGATACGTCATGGACGCTGAGGCGATTAAACGGTCGTTTGAAGAAAGCGGCTTGCGCTGCACGCCGCAGCGTTACGCCGTGATGGCGTTTTTGATGGAACACAACAGTCATCCCACGGCTGCGGAAATCTTCGAAGCCGTAAATCGCATGGATCCGCGCTCGTCAAGGGCAACGACTTATAACAATCTCCGGGATTTGGTGCAGGCAGGTTTGGTGCGTGAAGTGGCCGTCGAGGGCCGCTCCGCGCGATTCGATGCGAAGGGCATGCGGCATCACCACTTCATCTGCGACCGCTGCGGCAATGTTGAGGATCTGGAGTGGCGCGACGTGCCGAAACCAGCCTCGCGCTACCTCGGTAAGCGACTTCTTCGTGAATGCGAACTCATTTTCCGAGGGCTTTGTGCGAAGTGCGCCCCGCGGCGCGCTTCCCGTTAAATTTTGAACGAATTCGATAATCAGGAGAGGAATATGGCAAGCCAAGCGAAGTGCCCGGTCGTACACGGAACCACGAATGTTGGAATGAGGTCAAACAGCAGCTGGTGGCCGAACCAGCTGAATCTTAGGATTCTCCGCCAGAACTCGCCCCAGTCCGATCCGATGGGGGAGGCTTTCAATTACGCCCAAGAGTTCAAGAAGCTCGACTACAAAGCTCTCAAGAAGGACCTCCACGCGCTGATGACGGACAGCCAGGACTGGTGGCCGGCCGATTTCGGCCACTACGGCGGCCTCTTCATTCGTATGGCGTGGCACAGCGCGGGAACGTACCGTATCGGCGACGGCCGCGGAGGCGCGGGAGCCGGCCAGCAGCGCTTCGCACCGCTCAATTCCTGGCCGGACAACGCGAACCTCGACAAGGCGCGCCGGCTGCTTTGGCCAATCAAGCAGAAATACGGCAAGAAAATTTCCTGGGCCGATCTGATGGTCCTCGCCGGTAATGTCGCGCTCGAGTCGATGAGCTTTAAGACGTTCGGCTTTGGCGGCGGGCGCCCCGATGTTTGGGAACCGGATGAGGCCGTGTACTGGGGCAAGGAGGACATCTGGCTCAGCGACAAGCGCTACACGGGCGACCGCGAGCTCGAAAGTCCGCTTGCTGCGGTGCAGATGGGTCTGATCTATGTGAATCCCGAAGGGCCCAACGGCAAGCCGGATCCCGTCGCGGCGGCGAGGGACATTCGCGAGACGTTCCGCCGTATGGCAATGAACGACGAAGAAACGGTCGCGCTGATTGCCGGCGGTCACACGTTTGGCAAAGCCCACGGTGCCGGCGATGCGAAGCTAGTTGGTCCCGAGCCGGAGGCGGCGCCCATGGAAGAAATGGGCCTCGGCTGGCACAGCCGTTATGGCACAGGCAAAGGCAAAGACGCGATCACCGGCGGCCCGGAAGTCACCTGGTCTCAAACGCCCACAAAGTGGAGCAACTACTATTTCGAGAACTTGTTCGGCTACGAATGGGAACTGACCAAGAGCCCGTACGGCGCCTACCAGTTCCAAGCGAAAGGCGGCGCTAAGCCAATCCCGGATCCATTCGACCCGTCGAAGCATCACGCGCCCACCATGCTGGTCACGGACCTCTCTTTGCGGATGGATCCCGTTTACGAAAAGATCTCCCGGCGCTTCTACGAGCATCCAGATCAGTTCGCAGACGCGTTTGCCCGGGCGTGGTTCAAGCTCACGCACCGCGACATGGGCCCACGTTCGCGCTATCTCGGTCCGGAAGTCCCGAAAGAGGAGCTAATCTGGCAAGACCCCGTTCCGAAGGCCGATCACAAGCTGATCGACGCGAAGGACACTGCCGCTCTCAAAGCCAAGATTCTCGCGTCGGGACATTCCATCCCGGAGCTGGTCTCGACGGCTTGGGCCTCGGCGGCCAGCTTCCGCGGCTCCGACAAGCGCGGCGGAGCGAACGGCGCGCGCATCCGTCTTGAACCGCAAAAGGATTGGGAGGTCAACCAGCCGGCGCAACTGGCGAAGGTGCTGAAGTCGCTCGAAGCGATCCAACAGAAGTTCAATAGCTCGCAGCCCAAGGGGAAGAAGGGCAAAAAGGTTTCGCTCGCAGACCTGATCGTCCTCGGCGGCTGTGCGGCGGTCGAGAAAGCCGCGAAGGCAGCCGGGCACAACGTAAAAGTGCCCTTCACGCCGGGGCGCACGGACGCATCCCAGGTGCACACCGATGTGGAGTCCTTCAGCCATCTCGAACCGGTCGCGGACGGTTTCCGCAACTACCTCAAGGCCAAGTTCACCGTGTCACCGGAAGAGCTGCTGATCGATAAGGCGCAACTGCTCACACTGACAGCCCCCGAGATGACGGTTCTCGTGGGCGGCCTGCGCGTCCTCGGCGCAAATGCCGGGCAATCCAAACACGGCGTCTTCACCAAGAAGCCGGGAACGCTGACGAACGACTTCTTCGTCAACGTGCTCGACATGGGCACGCAGTGGCAGCCGCTTACGAACGGCTCGGAAGGCGTGTACGAGGGGCGCGACCGGAAGACAAACCAGGTCAAGTGGACCGGCACGCGTGTCGATCTAATCTTCGGCTCGAACTCCGAGCTGCGCTCTCTCGCGGAAGTCTACGGGAGTGCGGACGCGAAGGAGAAGTTCGTGAAAGACTTCGTGGCGGCGTGGGCCAAGGTGATGAACCTCGGCCGGTACGACTTGGCCTGAGCTCGTCAGAGTTATGCCGGAGCAGCATCGCCGCTGGAGGGCGACTGCCTATCGGCGCGCGGCGACGGGAAAGTTCTTCACGAGCCAATCGACAGCCAGTCTGGCGTAGGACTCCGCGAGGGGGCCCGGCGTCAAATAGTGGCTCGCGCCCTTCACCCAGACCAGATCGCGCTGCGGCGACGCCGTCAGGCTGTCGTAAATCTTTTGCGCATTCGGCGGGAGCGCGAGTTCGTCCGAGTCCCCGTGAATCACCAGCGCCGGAACTTTGATCTGCGGCCCGTATTTGACGGAGCTCGGCGCGCTCGGATCGCTCGGCGCTCCAAAGTAGCTGATCAGAGACTTTGCGGTGCCCATCACGGACACGGCGCCGGGAAACCAGTTGTCAAAGCTGACTGGCTGCTGTCCCTTGCCTTGCGCGACCAAATCGCGCGCGTGCTGGAGCGTCTCTTCCAAGCGCCGCTTGTCCGCCTCGCTGTTCCGAATTTGAAACTCCAGATACGGGGACGGGATCGAAGCGACAAAGCCGACAGCCTTAACCGCTGGGTCGTTGCGCTCCGCCACGTACTGCGCCACGCGAGCGCCGCCGAGGCTGATGCCCAGAATCGCGATCCGCGCGTAGCCCTTCGATTTCGCGTACGCGACGAACGCGGCGATGTCCTTCACCGCGTCGCTGTACTCCGAGTACGCGTTGTTGTACGACGCGCGCATGTTGGAAAGCAGAAACGCATAGCCTTTCTCGATCAAGAGCGCGGCGAGAGGAGTGTAATCATGCGCCGGAAAGAGTGCGGCGCCCGTGGTGCCTCCGGGCACCATGATGACCAGTGAATCGCTGGCCCTCTGCGGTTCCCAAAGGAGACCGTTGAGCGCGGCTTTGTCTTCCGCCTGGATGTAAATCAGCTCGGCGCGGTTTTGCGGACTCTGAATAGGTGTGGCTGCCATGGCGCAGACTATATGCCAGTCATGCTCGTCCGATCAAGGATTTGAGGGATGGCCCAGACGCATTGCCCGGCACGAGTTCGACACGAGCCAGGGACTTGGCCGGCAAGCCATTCGATCGGCGCTATGTCAATCGAGCCCAAACGATTATTCTGAAACGTGACCGAAAATCCAGTCGCGCCGCCCGTGTCCTCCCAGCCAGCCGCGCTCTCCGCGCCACGCGAGACCCCGCGCCGGCAGTTCACTCCGCGATCCTTCCTTCGATGGTCTGTGCTCGGACTGGCGCTTCTCTGGCTGCTCGCCGTTCTGATCCTGGCGGCTGCGCGATGGATCGACCCGCCGACCACCGCGGTGCACATGGAGCGCCGCTTCCAAGCTTGGATTCATCGCACGCCGTATCACGAGCGATACGAATTCGTTCCACTGAGCCAAATCTCGCCAGATTTGCAGCACGCCGTGATCGCCGCAGAAGACGCGCGCTTCTACCAGCACCATGGATTCGATTGGCACGCGATAGAAATCGCCGCGGAAGGCGATGTGGAAGGCGGCCGCATTCGCGGCGGGTCGACGATTACGCAGCAACTGGTGAAGAATCTCTTCTTCGGCACCGGCCGCTCGATTCTCCGCAAGGGCGCCGAATTCACGCTTGTCCCGGTAGCCGAATTGGTTCTCGGCAAGCGGCGCATTCTGGAGCTCTATCTCAACGTGGTCGAATGGGGCCCTAGTGTTTATGGTGCGGAGTCGGCGTGCCGCTACTACTATCGAACCTCGGCCCGGAATCTCGACCGTCAAGAATCGGCCCAACTCGCAGCAATTCTGCCTTTGCCTTTGAAACGAAGGCCCGAGCACATGCAGCATTACAGCGGACTCATCCTCGAGCGGATGCGCCAAATGGGCTGGTAATGCAGATGTTCCTTGCACAATCGGCGCGCTACTGGTAGAAGTCCGGAAATGGCCGAAACGCTGCGTCTTCGGCACTCGCTTCTCGTGCGAGTTACGCACTGGCTTGTCACGCTTTCGTTCCTGGCCTTGCTTGTCAGCGGGTTGGAAATTGTAGTCTCGCATCCGCGCTTCTATTGGGGTGAGACCGGCAACAGGAACACCCCTACGCTATTCAAAATACCGATCCCTTCCTCGCGAGAGACTGTCCCTACGGGTTACGGTTATGTGCTTCCGGACGAGAACGGTTGGAGCCGCTATCTCCACTTCCAGTCTGCCTGGGTGTTGGTGCTCACCGGATTCGCTTACGGTGTCGCCGGATTCTTCACCGGACACTTCCGGCGGAATTTGCTTCCTGCGCTCGTGGATGCCTCGCCGAAGCGGCTTTTGTCGTCCATCGCCCAGCATTTGCGTTTCGCGCGGCCGAGCCCGGAAGAAGCGTGGTCCTACAATGTGCTGCAGCGCCTGACGTATCTGGTGGTGATCTTCGTTTTGTTTCCCATGATCATATGGACCGGGCTCGCCATGTCACCATCCTTCGTGTCGACGGTTCCCGCAGCAGTGAATGTCTTGGGCGGGCAACAATCGGCGCGCACTCTGCACTTTTTCCTGACCTTGGCACTCGTGCTCTTCCTTCTGATTCACCTCTTCATGATTGTTCTATCGGGATTTCGGAACCGCATGCGTGCCATGATCACCGGGCGCGTCGCGGAACCTCTGGAGCGAGTATGAACGAACTCACTCGACGAAAACTGATTGCGACGGGCCTCGCGGCCGCTGCGGGAGCGTCTGGACTCGCCGTCGCCGCGAAGGTCGCCGAGCGCTACGGTCTAATTCCGCCCGATTCCGGCGGCGTGTACGGCCCCGGCGAAACGCTGACGTACGCGGCGCAGCGGCTATTGACCCGCCACTCCCTGGCGCGCGAGTTTCCTCGAAGCGAAATCTCTCAGGCTCCGTTCGCAAACGAAGTTGATCCGCTCGGCGAACAGTTCCAGCGCCTCCAGCAGGGAGCGTTCGCGGATTGGCGTCTTACCGTCGATGGCCTGGTCGCCCGCCCGGCATCATTCTCTCTTGCCGAGCTTCGGAGCTTTCCTCGACGCAGTCACATCACGATGATTCAATGTGAGGAGGGCTGGTCGTACATCGCCGAATGGACTGGCGTCCCGCTCTCTCACGTTCTGGGGCTTGTAGAGGCCCATCCTCCAGCGCGATATGTCGTCTACCGTTCCTTCCAACCGGAGTGGTGGGACAGTCTCGACATGGGAGATGCCCTGCATCCGCAGACGTTGCTGGCGTTGGAAATGAACGGCGACGATCTTCCCGTCGCGTTCGGCGGACCGCTTCGCATGCGCGTCAGCCGGCAGCTCGGATACAAGAATGTGAAATACCTCACGCGGCTCACGCTGACCGACAATATCAAATCATTCGGCAAGGGCTTGGGCTCGGCAGCTCCCGAAGCCGGCTACGCCTGGTACGCCGGCCTTTGAAGGGAATCGCTGGCTGACTAAGGCTCCCACCGTAGGCCATTCAGCGCGGCTTTATCTTCCGCCTCGATCCGAATCAGCTCGGTGCGGTTTTGCGGACTCTGAATAGGTGTGGCTGCCATGGCGCAAACTATGTGCCAGTCATGCTCGTCCGATCATTGGCCTGACGAGATAGCCTAAATGCATTCCCCGGACGACTTCATCGGCAGCCAGGAACTTGTCGCTTAGCCGACGAATCGGGACGTTCCGTACCCGGCACTGCCCGCGATTTCAAGAAGCGATCCCAGCGTTCCGCGATAGGCAGCGGTGCGATAGCTTATTCATTTGACATCACGCCTCTGCGAGTTGGAAAGTACCGAAAGCTCCACGATCCAAACCACTCTTTGCACGGCGAGGTCTCATGCCAACACCGCTTCCACCACTCGTTGTGGGGCCCGTATTCGAGACGAGCACACAAGTCTATGTTGATAACTTGCTTCCAAGGTCGACGGTCACCGTCTATGGCGACAAAGCCGGCACGAATCAGATCGGCACGGGACTAGCGGGAGCGGCTCCAGGTAATATGTGGGTGCCCATAAAACCCACGACGCCCCTAAAATTTCCGACCGGCTGGATCACCGCAATACAGAAATATGCGGGCAGCCCAAGCGACCTCTCAAATGCGGTGCAAGTTCTGCCCGTACCTGATCCACTCCCGGTGCCGATCTTTGCTTCAGGGTTGTGCACCTGCATGGACTGGGTATGGATAGACGGACTTATACCGGGAGCCACTCTGACGATCAACATGCAGGATCCTGGCACTGGGACTATCCAAACGTTGGTCACTTCGAAAGTGAATCAATCGCCGCAATGGTTCCAACTCCCCGTCGTCGCAATCCCTACTAATGCGGTTCTCCAGGCGCAGCAGACGATTGGAAAATCGACCAGCGCTGAAGCAAAAAGCTACCCAATCCCTTACGTCTCCGCTCTCTTCCCGCCGGCGGTCGCCGCTCCTGTTCAGGCCTGCCAGACGAGCCTCAGCATCTCCAACGCATGCCCCGGCGCAGATTTGACCGTCACAAATCCAAAAAATGGTTCCGAATGGTTTGCCGCGAGTCCCTCGTCCAGCTATAACCTCGGCTCGATCGGCCCTTTTCATCCAGGCCAGCTAACTGCCGAGCAGCACTTTGCGCGCTGTGGCGGCCAGGTGCTGCCAAATACGCAGTCACTCACAGTCGTGCGAGCTTCTCCGGGTACACCGGTCCTTTTCTACACGCCGTGCACGAATGTCAATATGTTGAGCGTTTCCGGCCTCGTTGCGGGCGAAATCCTGACGGTAACAATCAAATCGACCGGGACGGTGAAGTCGCCACAAACATTCGTACAAGGAGTATCCGGAGAAGCCGTTACCGTGATGCTGCCGGGGGATTGGTATAAAAACGCGACTCCCCCGGTCACGCTAGAGCTTGAAGCGACACTCTGCAACGTAAAAAGCGGCACATTGAGCGTACCAGTTGGACAGCCTCCCGGCTCTTACAACCCGCCCACGTTGCAGACGCCGCTCTACGCTTGTTCTACCTCTGTGCGAGTTTTGGGGGCTCATCCCGGAAGCGTAGTTCAGGTGTTTTCAATACCTTCGGGCATGACCGTCGCGATTCCACGCTGCGATCCTATCGTGGCGACGAGTAACAACTTTCCCGTCAAGTTGTGGACGCCGTTGGCCGCAGGAGAGCGCCTCTACGTGCAGCAATCAGGCTGTGGCGCCAACAAGAGTTCCCCGCAGCAATTCTTGGTCGATTCTTTTTCCGAGGACGCCCTGCCTGTTCCTCAGATCGTGACCCCTCTGCTGGTAGACACCACACCAGTCTTGGTGAGCAATATCGTTCCCGGGGCGCAGGTCACGTTGTTCCAGGGCTCGAATCCTCAGTCGTTGGTTGACAGCATCCAGGCTGAGGCGGGTCCCCCAACCGGAAAAGGGCTGGCGTCGCGGATCGAGGTGAATGCACCGGCGGTGAAACTGTTCTATTCCTTGTCGGAACTCGAGAAAGTTTCTGCCTCCCAGACGCTCTGCGGGAAAGTCGGCGGCCCGGGGCAGGGCGTCGTTCCCGTGGAGCCGGTGCCTGCTCCTTTGCAGGGGCTCCTCGGCAATCATAACTACGTTATGGCCGCTAGCGATTGTGGAAACCTCCTGGGTGTGTCCGTGACGATTCAAATTAACACGTCGATGATCTTCGAATCAGCGAGCGGTGGGTCCGAGAAACCCCCGATACATGGTTTCGGCTTCCAGGTGAACTGCTATTCGGCAAGCCCGAAGCCCGGGGCGACCGCCTGGCAGCAGTACTGCGCAGTCCTCGAGTACAATTGGGTTCTGGGTGTCATGCAAAACATTTTTGGGGCCATTATCAATTTCTACCCGACCGAAAGTGGTGTTCTAATCGGCGGCAACCCTATCAGTCAGTTTCCCCTGGTGCCTACGCCGACCAGCATAGCCCTCCCCTCGCCTTACACGATTACGATCAGTTTGACGTACGACCACAAGGACAGGGTCACCGGGGCAAACTTCGACGTGGTAGACAGCTACGGGCGTACGTACCCGACCGTGCCTGTCAACACAGCCACGCAGGTAGCCGACATCACAGAAACTGACCTTACGCCTATCGTCGCCTTCGAAGTTAACATCGTCGGGGCGGAAGGTGGAGAGAACGCTGTGCTGTCCTCTGGCGCCGGCCAGATTACCTACGGGGCGGCGACAGATCTCACGGTGTACTCAGGCGTACCCTGCGGCTGTTCCTCCCAGGGTACGGCCGAAAATTCCAATGTACAGTATGGCCCTCTCGCGCCCAATCCGGGCAATCCATTTAGCCAGTCTTTTACGGTGGTAAGCTCCTGATCGACCCGCCTGTCAGACAAGTTCGGTGCGACGGGAAGATGTACCGTAGTCGGCGAATCAGGAGTGCTCGGCCTTCATCCCGCGCTGCCAGAGCGCGCACAAAGCGGTGTTGTAAAGCGCAAGCGCGGTCGTAATCTGCCCCAGATGATTGTCGTGGGTGGATAGATAGGCGGCCTTGCGTAGCACGTCCGGGTGCAGGTTTCCTTCGGTAGAACAATCTATGATCACGGCGCCGTCTTTCACGTTGCGCACTAGGTCCGCCTCGGACTGCGCCGGGAATGCGGTCACAATGATATCCGCGGTCCTGAGATACGCCTCCCGGTCTTCCGGCCGCGTCTGCGGATGGATCATGAGCGCGGTGGCCCCCATCCGCATCAGCATGCTTTGCAGCGGAATGCCGACGCGAGGCGAGCTATTGCAGATCGCCACCGTCGGTCCGCTCTGCCGGGCGTCGCGCGGAAACATCTTCCGGATCTCCGCGTGCTGGTGCAGCAGAGTGAGGATCGCTTTTGCGGTGCAGGGAACCACGCCTTCGTATTTCTCTTCTTCGTCGACCGTCTTGATGTTCAGCGCCATGCGGCCGGTGTTCTCGACCGTGAGCCCTTCGATGTCCTTCTCCGGTCGCACGCGCCGCAGAAAATAGTCCTCGGTCTTGCCGAACGGCGCTGGGAAAAAGATGAACGTCCCATAGATCTTGTCGTGCACTTGCGCGCCCATCAGAAGCAGTTCCAGTGCGTCGGCGCTGTTCGCTTCCTCGACGCGAAAATCCAGGCCGTGCTGCCGGAACTTCTTCCCCATGTAGCTGGCATAGCGGCGCGAGCCGCGGTCCACATCCACGTCCGGCAGGCGCGGCATGAACGCCGCGACGCGGATCTCTGCCCGGCCGAGGCCTGTCTTTTCGACCTGTGCCAGTTTCTGTTCCGCCTGAACGAACACTTCCTCGGCCGCCGCAATGCAGTTCAAGCGCTTGCTTTGCGGAACTTGCTGCGTCCAGCTCATGTCCGGCGCGAACGTACTTCTCCGCGCCTGCGGCATTTCCACTGTGTTCATATCGTGAGCTGATTATCGCGCGCCGGGCTTCTGCGATAAAGCCCTACGCGGATTCCCATCGCCGCAATAGCAATCCCCCTGCGCGTGAGTTCGTCGAGGATTCGCGGAGAGGGGTGCTTCAATGCACCGACCTATAGAATCCATCCGCCCTATTGTCCATGTTGAGGTTCAGTTCCTCGGGTTGGATGGCTGGACTCCAACCTGGTCAGGTATTGGCATGGGCGTCTTGATCCCTTCGAACTCGGGAGGCAGACCCGGGAAAGAGTTGTCATTCTGCGAGGCAACCACAAGCCAGGTGCCGTTCCGTTTCTCAGCGACCATCGTCATCATGCCGTAACGCCGCTGTCGGACGGTGCCATCCGGGTTCTTATCGCCCACAATGGTCCAGCCCCAGTGAACGACGGCAATGTCTGGACGCAAGAAGCGCACGGCTGTCTGCAGCGATGTGGTCGTGGACTCCCTGAAGCGCCCGCTAAGTAACCGCGCGTGGTATTTCTCGAAGTCGGGCCT
>Ga0187782_10000425_pt1 | contig 28294 bp, 30 predicted proteins | sample 0715_SJ02_MP15_2_FD_132454 | JGI IMG/M metagenome (GOLD analysis project Ga0187782, IMG submission 132454) | Tropical peat soil microbial communities from peatlands in Department of Meta, Colombia - 0715_SJ02_MP15_20_MG | ecosystem: Environmental > Terrestrial > Soil > Wetlands > Peat | place... | reverse complement strand
TCCCCCCGCGACTTTGCCTGAGTTGCTTCCTGGTGCCGTGGTGTTTCTGCGTCGATGCCCAATGGTCTTGTGGCGATCCCGGTATGAACGAGTGCCGGCTTTAGAGTCTCGCGTTGCGCCTTGCACTCCAGTGAGCGGCGGGGCGCGAATGCGCTCTCAGCCCTTCGGCGGCGCCGCGGGCGCTGGGAGGGGCTGGTTCAGCGCAGCACGAAGGCGGAAGTTCCCCGGTGGGAGCTGCGTTGCACGCGCGGGCCCGAGCACCTGGGCCCACCAAGCGAGATCGTCGATGGTGATCTTGAGTGCCGCGCCGAGCGCGGGGCTCTTCGGAGCCCCATGGCCGTCAAAGGCATCCTGAACGAACGGGATCAGCACGCTGTCGCGAAGCGCGTGCATCTCGGCTTCGAACGCGATCTGAGCGAGATGCTCTACCGCGCGCACGCCAGCCGAAACGCCGACGCTGTAGCCCACGAATCCGGCGGGCTTGTGGCGGAACCCGAAGCTCACGAACACGCTGTCGATCGCGTTCTTCAGTACCCCGGGTATGCTGTGGTTGTACTCGGCCGTGACGAAGAGGTACGCGTCGCCCTCGGCGATCTTCTTGTTCCACTCCTTCACGACGGGCTGAGAGTACGTCGGGTTGCGCAGGTCTCCGATCGTCGCGAGCGTTTCCTGGAAGAGCGGAAGCTGCCACTCGCGAAGGTCGAGAACTTCGAGGTCGAACGCACCGTGAGCTTTCGCGACCGGAAGAAGCCAGCGAAGCACACTGTCGGCGTAACGTCCCTCGCGCGTGCTTCCGACGACGATCTGGAGCTTTGCCATGCGTCCCCGCTCGGAGAAACCGCATCCTTCGATGCAGGAGGGCCGCAGGCGGTTGCTCGTGCAGAGGGGGACCCTCGAAAAATTCTGCGCGCCGTCCTGATCTGCATGCTCACGTGCCGTCATCGCGAGCTAAGGCGGCGCGTCCGTCCACCCTTCCGGCAAACCCGCAGGGAATCGCGCGAATTGCCAAAGTCCCGGCAGCCCTGGGCCTCTGATTGGAATGGAGCTGCGGCTGCTCGCGTTCGCCGTCGCCGAGATGCCGACGACCAGCCAGAGGGGCGCGGAGAAGACGAGAAAAACGCCGTGACTCGCCGTGGACACGGTTCCGAGCGCCGTCCAGCCCGCCAGCCACCCCCACCCCGAATCGTAAAGGCGGATCGACACGTCGTGAACCTCCGCCGTGGGGACCGCGCGCATCCCCCTGGCGGTCAGGACGTAAACCTGCTCGGGACTCACGGCGAGAAGCTCGCCCGAGACGTCCCCTTGCTTCGCGCTGACGTCGACGTGAAACCCCTTGGCGGGGACGTCCTCGACTTGGACCGTCATGGGCGTGCCCTGGTAGCCGAGGCTTCGGTTGACCGGGTAATGGGCACACGCCGGTGTCCCGATCAACAGTGCGGTGGCCGCCGCTGCGCGCAATCGTTCGGCGGTACGCCGCGTGACCACGGGCAGGGCCGGGGCGCGTGCGCGCCCGCTCGTCATCGTACCCGCTCCGCGCCGAGGCGGCTTTGCCAGAAGACCGGTTCCATGCGCCCCTCCAGGGCCTTGTATTGGGGGGCCAGGCGCTGCATTTCTCCGCGCGGATCCAGCATGAAGCGCGCCAGCTCGAGGGGGTTTTCGTCCCCGAGCCAGTCGCGCCGGATCCACTCGTAGTAGTAGCCGCGGGATTCGAGGAAGAGCTCCTGATCGCCCGCGGGCAGATCGAAGGTCAAAAGCCACTCGTCGCGCGGCCACGACAGGAGATGATCGCCGCCGGGCGCCAGCCTTTCCTTGGCGTCGGGCCGGGGCACTCCCATGCGGGAGACGGAAGCGGGCTCGAAGGCGCGCGGGACGATCGGTGGGCCGAGCGCAGCCAGGGCGATCTGCTCGATGCGCCAATACCCTCGGGTCGCGAGCAGGCGGATCCGCGTGGGCGCGGGGGCCCCGGGCGGCAGGGGAATGACCTGCGCCTCGAGCGCCAGGGGCCCGACCTCGTCGAAGGCTCCCGCGTCGCTCCATTGGCCGTCCGCGTCGGCCGCCTGGACTCGAATGCCGCCGAGTAGCCCTTGGACATCCAGCAAGCGTCCGACGCCTCCCGCCCCGCGGTCGAGTCGAGCGATGATCTCCCCCGCCGACCGGCCCATGTAGGCGAGGCCCTGGTAAAAGAGAAAGGTGTTCAGCAAGCTGTTGCGCGCCACGACGAGGAGCCCGTAACGGACGCCGACGGCCGCGCGGTTCGAGTCGGCAGCTCGCGGAAATCGCCCTGCCGCGAGCACGTCCGGCGTGCCCTCGACGCTCGCTCCTGCCAAGGCGCGCGCGTCGAAGGTCAGGTCGAGGGTCTCGCGCGTCGCCAGGTCGTGCGGGTCGGCCTCGGACTTGTATTCGTGCCCGTCGGTCGCGGCGACTTCGGCAAGGCAGTCTCGCCCCTGCGCCGCACAGGTCGCGGGAGGCGCCAGCGCGAACGCCGGATAGTACACGTCACCGGCACGAAGCACGCGTCCGCCGGCAGGCCGCGGGGCGGCGAGCACGCGTACCGAGTCGACGACGTGCGTCTCCAAGGCGTCGTTGGTCATGCGAACTTCGAAGCGTGCCTCGCGCGGCCGCGCCGTCCACATCGCGTCCACGTCCGTGCTCTCGAGCGCGCGCGCGACGCTCGCCGAGAATCCCTCGGCCTGCAGCGACTCCCGTTCGCCATCGAAGGCGTAAAACGTCGGGCAGGACCCGAAACATGCTTTCGGGTTGGTGGCGCAGAGTGCCGTCACGACCAGTGAGGCACCCGTCATGACTGCGAGCACCGCCACACTGCCGTCGGTCACCGACTCTGGGGCGTTCGTCTCGAAAAGGACGACGCCGTCGAGAGGTACCTCGAACGCGCCTCGCTCGAGCGGCACGCGCGACATCGCGTAGTGGATGCCGCGGCCCCGAACGAGGCCCTGCGGGCGATCGAGGCTCCACGCTTCGAGGACGTACAGTGAGCCGTCGTTCATATGACACTTCAGAAACGCGGCCTCCGCATCGAGAGGCGCCGCAGCCGCACCGGCCGGCGGCGTGAACTTCGCGCGATAGAGCGTGTGATTGCAGCTGAGCGCCGACATCGCGAGAAGCGCCCAGAGAACCGCCCGGCTCCGGCTGCGGGGGCGGCGGGCCGGCGCATATTCTCGTGACCCGAAGCGGTGGTGCAGCACGGCGGTCACTCCGAGAGGAGGGGGGAGCCCTTCGACGATATGGGCCTGTCCATCGACATCTAGGCGCCCCGACGCTGGCTGTCGATAACCAATAGTCGACCCGAGTGCCGCGCCATCATGACGGGGCAATTTTCTGTGAGACATGCGGCTTTGCCGAGCGTCCATTGGAGCAGGTGTCTGTCTCTCGTGCTCGCCGCGCCTGGAGTGCACGAGCGCTTTCCTTCCCGCAGTCGACCTCTTGAGCGGAATCCTTTCGACAACGAATGAATCCACCAAGAAGTGGAGATCGTTCTTCGTGGACACGGACGCGAATCCGATAATCGGTTCGGCCGCTCGTCGCTGGGCTCGATCGGGCGCGCGAGCACAAAGGCCCCGACCAGCCTAGCGGTGTGCGTCGGACGTCGGGATCGGGCAGCTGGACCTTCCTCGGTCGACGTGGAGCCGGCTTGGGCGGCGTCGGACGCGCGAACTCGAGCGCGAGGGCGTCGCACCAGATGGCGCCCGCCGCCCTTGTTGCCCCACCCTTCGCACTTACGTTCTAGTCGATGCCCCCTATTCTGGTGACGGGTGCCGCGGGCCGTAACGGTGGCGTGGGTCGCATGATTGTCGAGCTGCTTCGCCGGTCCGGTCTACCCGTGCGCGCCTTCGTCCACCGCGATGACGAGCGCGCCGCGTTTCTGCGCGCCGCGGGGGCTAGGTCGTCATCGGCGATCTGACGCGCGCGGAGGACGTCAGCCGCGCCCTCGAGGACATCCGGCGCATTTACTTCGGCCTCAGCGTCTCGGCCGAGTACATCGACGCGACCGTGACCATGGCCGCCCTGGCGCGTGCTCTTGGCGAGCGCGAGGTCCTCGTGAACATGTCCCAAATGACCGTCTCGCAGATGAGCGCGACGCGTATGACCGACTCACCCCAGCAGCGTCAGCACTGGCTGGCCGAGCAGGTGCTCGACTGGTCCGGGCTGCCCGTCGTCCACCTGCGCCCGACGGTCTTTCTCGACAATCCGTTCTTTCTCGGCTGGGCGGCGGATTCGATTGCTGCGGATTCGACGATATGCCTGCCGCCGTCGGGAAATGTCTTGCCATTGCCCGGAGTCCCTTCCCGGTACGCATTGATCATCACGGGATTCGCCAGGATCAGTGGGATCACGTTCGTGGAATCGGTATGACTGGGGGCGACGCTTTGCCAATCCTCGTATCTCTGAACTCCGAGAGCGCCAGCCCATTCGGGACTTTCACTGTGTCCTTGTTCTGCTGGGCCAAACAGATACCAATAAGAGCGGCGAGCGTCATTCCCGCGATCGGAATGGTTAGGATGATGTTCTTGTCTTTCATCTTCGTCTCAGCCGAACAAGCCGAGCCTGGCGGCTGCCTTTCGCGCCTCCAAGCATAGGGCAAGACGCCGAGAGCGCGCTCCCGCAGCGGGAGCCGCGTTCGGGCTGGTCCTTTGGAGATCTTTTAGACCACGACTCACCGTGGCTCCTAGCGAGTTCAGGGGCGCGTCTCTCAGGGATCTCACCATGGCAAGCGAACACTACGGGTTAGCCGCGATGCAAAGGGGGCGTGCGCCACAGATATGGGAGGGCTGCATGAGGGCCACGAACGCGATTTTTGCCACCCCAGGGAACGGCTCAGCCCGCCGCACCACGTCATCGTGCATTCCCTTTGGCGCCCAGATTCGATAGGGTGGAGCCCATGTCCTACGTCACCGTCGGCAAAGAGAACTCCAGCGATATTCACCTTTACTACGAGGACCACGGCAAGGGCGACACCGTCATTCTGATCCACGGCTACCCGCTGAACGGCGCATCGTGGGAGAGGCAGATCCCCCTGCTCCTGGCCAAGGGCAAGCGCGTCATCACGTACGACCGTCGGGGCTTCGGCAAATCGAGCCAGCCGACGACCGGCTACGATTACGACACGTTCGCCGCCGACTTGCATGCGCTCGTTGGCCAACTGAAGCTCGACTCGTTCTCACTCGCAGGCTTCTCGATGGGCGGCGGAGAGGTCGTCCGCTACATAGGCAAGTATGGGACGAAGCAGGTGAAGCGCGTCGCGATCCTCGGCGGGATCCCGCCCTACCTCCTCAAGGCGGCGGACAATCCCCAGGGAGTCGACAAGAGTGTATTCGACGGAATCGAGGCCGCGATTCGGCAGGACCGCTACGCCTTTTTCAGCGAGTTCTTCAAGAACTTTTACAACGCGGATAAGTTTCTTGGATCGCGCGTGAGCGAAGCGGTGCTTCGGGCCGGCTGGAACGTTGCGGCGTTGTCGTCACCTGCCGCGTCGCTCGCCTGCGTCCCGACCTGGTACACCGACTTTCGCAAGGACGTGGAGAAGATCGACATTCCGACGCTCGTCATCCACGGCGACGCGGACCGCATTGTCCCGTTCGAAGCTTCCGGTTCGCGGACTGCGAAGGCGATCAAAGGCGCCGAGCTCGTCGTGATCAAAGAGGGGCCGCACAACTTCGCGTGGACGCACGCGGAGGAGACGAACGTCCACCTGGCCCGCTTCTTCGGCTGAGGAGGAAGCAGCGCCTCGCTCCCATAATTGTGGGTTCTTGCAGTCGCGCCGCACGGCTCGAGGTGCACATTCCCTTCGCGAGCCTTTGAACCCATCGACGCGGGGAGAGCACGGCAGTGTCGCGCAATTGTCTCCTTGTGCTCGGGCCGAATGTGCTGTCCTCGCGGCCAGAGAGAAGGGCACATGAAGCCACTGACTGCAGCGCTGGGACTCTTCTCGGCCGTTTCCGTGATGCTTGTCTCGATGGAGGCGCGGGCAAACTACAACGAAGCCACGCAGGGAGACCTCTCGAACTCGAACACGGCGCCGACGGTGATTCCAGTCAACTTGGGTTCGAACGTCATCACCGGTACGACCGGCACGGCCGACGGCGATCAAGGAACGGCCGGCGTCGATCGTGACTACTTCACGATCACCGTGCCGACCGGGGCGGTGCTCAGCGCGATCACGCAGACGAATTTCTCGGCACCTGAGGCAGCGGCCGGAGACGTCGCGTTCTTCGGAGTCCAGGCGGGCACCACGTTCACGAGCCCGACGACGACGGCCGCGAGCCAGCTTCTTGGCTACGTGCTCTTCGGAGCGAACTCGGAGAACCTGAACCTCGAGCCCGACATGGCGCAGGGAATCGACACGGCGACCGGCACGGCAACCTTCGGTGCGCCGGCAGGGTTCACGCCCCCGCTGCCGGCAGGCACGTACACGTTTTGGATTCAGGACGACAATTCGCCAACGACGAACTATCAACTCAACTTCCAGCTTACTCTCAGCGCGCCCGTGCCCGCGCTGCCCCCCGCGTTCGCCGGGCTACTCGCCCTCGGTCTCGCCGCCTTCGGTGCGACACGGGTGCGCGTGCCGTGCCCGCGCGGCGCTTGATACGGGTCCATTTTGAGGAGCAATCGTTTCGATTTCGTGGCCTGCTCTGTCGTCCAGTTCGGGCATCATCGCGCCCATGCTGAGCGGCCTTGCCTCGAATTTCGGGCTCGGATTTTGGGCGGCTCAGTGGACGCGGCCCCTACCAATGCAGCCGGAGATGTGCAGTCCACATGCGTGCTTTCGGCGGCAGACTATGATCAGACTTGCACGGCAGACACCGATTGCGTCGATCGGGTCGGAGACATGGGCACACCGTGCGGCGACTGACGTCCCCTCTCGGAAACGACTGAGGTAGGGCGCGGTCCTCTGTCCGCCGCGTTGGGAGCGTTGCCTGGGCTCGCTGGCGCGTTTCGAAAAACGTGAGTAGTAGGAGCTCCGGATGGACCAGCCCTCAAGAAGGACCGCCTCCGTCACCGTCCAGATCGTCCAGCCCCGTAAGCTGGCCGCGGTGCGACGCGAGGTCGCGCTTGGCGGAGTCGGCGCAGCGTGGGGACCCGCGCTGGGCAAGGTCTGGGACTTTCTGCGCAGCCAGCCGGGCCTGCGGACCGACGGCCACAACATCTTTGTGTATCGCCAGCCATCCCAGCCGGGTGAGCTGATGCAGTGCGATTTCGGTGTCGAGGTGACGCGAAGCTTCGAACGCGCCGGAGAGGTGTATGCGACCGAAACGCCCCAAGGCGAAGTGGCAATCGCCGTTCACCGTGGCCCCTACGGCCGAATGAAGGAAGCGTACGGAGCGATCGACAATTGGATGGCGGCGAACGGGAGACAATCCGCTGGAATTACATGGGAGATTTACGGCGACCCGACCCCCGAGCCGTCCGAGACTGAAACAACTGTCGTGCGTCTGTTGAAGGAGAGATGACTCGCGCTCCTGAGCAAGGTTGTCGAGGCGCTCGCGCGCGATCGGCGCGCCGCCGCCGCGGCCACGCTCGTGGACTAGCAAGCCCGATGCCTACCTTCTCGGCTCATAGCGCATCGCCACCGCCCCCGAGCCGACCTCCACGCGGCTCACGAGCTTCAAGGCGACGCGCCTTGATAGCCCCGCGAACAACGTCGGTCCATGGCCCGCTAGGATAGGTTGCACCACGAACTCGTACTCATCGATCAATCCCAGTTCCACCAATGCCAGCGGGAGCTTCACTCCTCCCACGAGCAGTCCTTTGCCCGACTCCTGCTTGAGTTGCTGAACGGCCTTTCCTAGATCCCCGCGCACGAGCTCCGCATTCCAATCGACCCGGTTCAGGGTGTTCGACACGACGTACTTCTTTGCCGCGTCGATTGTCCGGGCGAAGGGAATCATCCAATCAGGTATCGCTCCCGTCCGTGCAGGCGGCCGAAACGCTGCCTCCATCATTTCGTAGGTCACTCGGCCAAAGAGGAGTGCATCGGCCTGCTCGAGGTTCTCGACCGCGTGACGATGCATGTCTTCGTCCGGGATCATTGCACGATGATCGCAGCACCCGTCCAATGTGACGTTGATGGAATACCGAAGGGGTCGCATTACGTAAGAAGTACCGCCGATTGCGGATAGTGCCCACCGCGCACTCCGGCGCGTCAGGGTCGGCCTCGCGACCGCTCCGAAGCCTCCGCGGCTATGCCCTTGACGCGCCCTGCGTCGCACACCTCACTCCCGTTCGCCTCCGCGAAACGTCGCGCGCAACGCCGTGGGTGGAACCGACATCTGTTATGGACCGAACGGTACAAAAAGAAAGGAAGGTCGTCCATGGGCCGCTACGAAGGCAAGACCGCCGTCATCACGGGCGGGACCACCGGCATTGGCTTCTCCACGGCAAAGCTCCTCATCTCGGAGGGCGCGAAGGTCGTGATCACGGGCCGCACGGCCGCGACCGTCGCATCCGCGGAAAGGGAGCTCGGCACGAGCGCGCGGGCGATCGCGGCCGACACGTCGAAGCTCGCGGATCTCGAACGCGTCGTCGACCTCGCCAGGTTGCATCTCGGTCGCGTCGACTTCGTTTTCGTGAACGCGGGCATCGCGAAGTTCGCCCCACTCGACGCCGTCGACGAGCGCCTTTGGGACGAGCAGCACGACATCAACGTCCGGGGCGCGTTCTTCGCCGTGCAGAGGCTTGTGCCTCTGGTTCCCGAGGGTGGGGCCATCGTTCTCGACGCCTCCATCGTCGCCCTCAAGGGGTTCCCGGGCACCACCGCGTACGCGGCCTCGAAGGCGGCGCTCCGCTCGCTCGGGCGCACGCTCGCCGCGGAGCTGCTTCCACGAGGAGTCCGCGTGAATGTCGTGAGCCCCGGCCCGGTCGCGACGCCGATCCTCGACAAGTCGAACGTTCCGGCCGAGGCGCGCCCTGGCCTGCTGGAGCAGTTCCGTCAGGCCGTCCCGATGCAACGCCTCGGGCTGCCGGAGGAGGTCGCGCGCGCCGCGGTCTTCTTGGCGTTCGAGGCGACGTTCACGACGGGCGCAGACTTCCCGGTCGATGGGGGCATCGGCCAAGTGTAGAGTGAGGCGCATGGCGCGGCCGCGCGAGTTCGACGAAGGCGAAGTCCTCGATCGTGCCCTCGCCACCTTTTGGCAACACGGCTACGAGGGCGCATCGATCGACGACATCGTCGCGGCGACGGGCCTCGGGCGCGCGTCACTTTACGGAGCATTCGGGGACAAGGAGCGGATCTTCACGAAGGCGCTCGAGCGCTACTGCACACGCATGGGCCGCGCGCTCGAGATCGAGGACGACGAGCCGTCGGCGCGCGAGGCCCTCGGCCGGCTCCTGCGCGCGCTCGTGAGCAAGTCGTCGCCGAAGTCCGGCCCTCGCGGCTGCTTTCTTTTGAGCACGGCCGTTGGCGGCGACGCCCCTTCGCTCGCGCGCGACGCGTACGCGAAATATACCGCTCGCCTCGAGCGGGCGCTGGCGTCGCTCGTACGACGCGGGCAAGAGACCGGCGAGCTCACGCGGACCGCCGACGCACAATCGGTCGCCCGAATGCTGACAGTGCTCCTTCAAGGCATCTCCGCGGGGGCCCGTGCGGGCCGCAGCAAGGCACAGCTCGAGGCGACGATCGAAACCGCTCTGGAGCTCGTCACGTTCCACGCGACGCCACGGTAGAAGTAGCAATCGTCGAACACCCGCGTCGGTTCGTGGGCTGGGGGCCAACTCTGGTTCTTTACATCGCGGCCCCTGGTCAACGCGGTCGCCATCGCGGAGACCGCGACTCGCGCCGAGCCGCATCGCCGGCCTATAAGAGCATGCGCCGCTTCAGCGAAAGCTCCACGAAGACGTGGAGCGGAATCAAGCTTCGACTGCGACCTCCAGCGATACGGGCACCGGATTCGCCACTATGTCGAGCGGGGCGCAACTCGTTTGATGCGTGCGCCTACCGCCCGACAGCTACGGGTAGCGCCCAGATTGCCGGGGTCCGTGACCGCCAGCGTTTCTCCATCACCTTGATTCGACCGTAGTCGCTCGCTGGGATTCTCTCGACACCCGCCAGGTAGAGGGCGCTGCGGGCTGCGCGCGCGGCCGGGTCGCACAAGAGAGCGTCGAGCGCTGCGCGCATGGCCGCGCAGAGCGCGGCGCTTGCGCCGCGGTGGGTCACGAAGGGTGGCGCTGGCACCCGCTCGGTCCAGGCAAGCACTCGAGTGCCCATCAGGGCGTGGGGTCGCCACGCGGCCAGGAGCCCATGGGTGACCGCGTCGATGGAGGCGACCGCACATTCACCCGCGGCGACTGCCGCGAGGCTGGCCACATGGCTACCGGTCACGACCACCCGCCCGAAGAACGGCTCGGACCCCTGGTCAGCCTCCGTCAGCTTGGATGCTTCGAAGGCGAGGACGTTCGCACCCGAGTGCGAGTCGAAACCGTTGACGGCGCAGGCGGCGCCCCGGAGGTCGGCGAGGCTCTCGGCGCGCGAGTCGGCCTGCACCACGATCGCACTGCGGTAGGTCGCTCCCTCGCAGCCGACGACGGCGTAGCGAGGCGTGGCGACGATCCGGAGGTGCCGGCGTTCCGCGTGCGTCACGCAGTAACCGCACGTCTGACCGAAGAGGAGGGTTGGCTTCCGGCCGATGCGGTCGCAGGGCGTCTCGCGGTCGAGATGCTCGGGAACCCCGCCCACGCCCGCGCGCGCCAGGTGGTGGGCCAATCGGGCCCAGAGCCCGTCGGTGGCGGCGCGCACTTCGGGCAGGTCGTACATGGGCAGCGACGCGAAGCCCATCATCATCAGGCGACTTTCTCGGCGACCCGGCGCAGGAAAGGGACAATCTCGTGCGGCTGTACGACCGCGGCTCGGATCAGGCTCTCGAAGTGGCCCGTGAGCACGCGGATGTGCTCGACGCTGTTGAAGACCCAGTACATCTGCCCGACGTAGATGACCGCACGCTTGGGGCCGAACACCGTCAGTGGAACCGAGTATCTGTGCCGTGAGTCGTAGAGAAACCAACGGAACGATGGATAGAGCTCGTCCACCAGCTTGACGATGTGATCGAGCTGCTCCTTGCGTACCGCAGGGCTCAGGTCGCGCCAGATCCCCTCGCCGCGCGCGAAGCCTTCGATCGCCTGGACGGAATTGCACGCCTCCATCTCGGAGCCGCTCCTGCGCTGAAGGTCGAGCTTGGCCTGGGAGAGCTTCTTGCTCTCGGCCGGGTCGACGGCCACGAACCGGCGGTACTCGTAGCGAATGATCCGATCGGTTTTCAGCAGGTCGGGCAACGTCGTCGGGACGTAGCGGACCTTGTACCCCGCGGCCTCCGCGTGCCATCGCTCGAGCAGCGCGTCGGCGGTATCGGACCCGTCGGCGTCTCGTTCCACCTCCACAGACTGCCGCAGGATGTCGGCACCGACGCGCCCCTCCTGCGACAGCCCGATGAGCCAGTCCACGCTGACGCGCTCGCTCTCGGCGATGGCGGCGAGCGTCTCGGCGCGCGGCAGGCGGTCGTTGTCGGTCGAAAGCAGCTGCGAAAGCGTGGAGCGGTCAATCCCAGCCTTGGTGGCGAACGCGGAGCGATTGAGCCCCGACCGAGCGATGAGGGCAAGGAGGCGCTCGCGAAAGGCGGCGACCGTGTCCTGCCGGCGCATGTGCGATTCGTTTACAATTAGCAACAAATATTGCGCATGATCAACGAAAGCGCTCTTTGGTGATCACTTGCGCCGTATTGTGCGCGTTCCCTCCTGGACTGGCCCCCCGCGGTGCGGGGAGGATGGGCCATGGCCGACGCCGCGCGCGCGCCCCACGCTCGAAGTCCCGTGGACGGTGGGCTGCTCGCCATCTCCCACCCGAGGGCGACCGAATGGCCCACCTGGGGTCTCGCGGCTGTCATTCACGGGGGCTGGATCGCCTTGACGATGGGCTGGACCCGCTTGCCCTGGTGGCTCGCGGCGCCCGCCGGCGCCTGGCTCGTCGCGTGGCACGGATCACTCCAGCACGAGACGATCCACGGGCATCCGTCTCGCTCGCGGCGCCTCAACGCGCTCCTCGGGAGCGTCCCGCTCGGCTTCTGGTTGCCGTACGGCGTGTATCGCGAGACGCACTTGCGTCATCACGCGGCCCCGTGGCTTGCCGATCCCGTGGACGACCCCGAGTCGCCGTACGTGACCCCACGGGTCTGGGAGCGCGCGGGCCGGCTAAAGAGAGCAGGGCTGCGGCTTCAAACAACCCTCATCGGCCGCCTGCTCGTGGGACCCTTTGTCGTCGTCGCGTCGGAGTGGGCGGCGGCGGCGCGACGGCTCTCGTGCAGCGACCGCGACCACGTGCGTCACTGGTTCTGGCACGCGCTCGGCATCGCGGGATTGCTGCTCTGGCTGCGGGCGTGCCATGTTCCGCTCGGCGCGTACCTCGCCGGCAGCGTGTACCCGGGGATAGCGCTTACGCTCCTCCGATCGTTCGCCGAGCACCGCATGGCAGCGGCGCCCGGCCATCGAACGGCGATCGTCGAAGCGGAGGCCCCGTTCGCGATCCTCTTTCTCAACAACAACTTGCACGCAGTACACCACGATCATCCCGAGGTACCCTGGTACCTCCTGCCCCGTCTTTACCGGACGGCGCGCGAGACCTACCTCGAGCAGAACGGTGGATGGCACTCCCGCGGGTACGCGTCCATCATGGTCGCCCACGGACTGCGCCGCGCCCGGGACTGCGTGGCCATCGCCCAGCCCGAATCAGTCGCGGGGCAGAGCATCGGCCCAGACGTCGTCGCGCACGAGCGCCTCGATTGCCGCTAGGTCGTCGCCGAGCAGTCGATCCTCGACCAGCACCGGGACCCGCTCGCGGACGAGCGCATGAAAGGGCGCAAGCGCCGGAGGGACTGCCCATTTCGACAGGTCGACGCCCTGCGCCGCGACAAGTAGCTCGATGGCGCTGACCGTCTGGGCAAGCCGGATGCACCGCGCGAGCTGCACGGCGGCGAGCGCGGTCATCGGCGCGTGATCCTCGGAGTTGCCACACACCGGCAAGGACTGCACGCTCGCCGGTACGCCCGTCGCGTGGAGCTCGGCAACGACCGCCGCGGCGGTGTACTGCGCGATCATCAGCCCGGAGTCCACGCCCGGTCGCGCATTGACGTGGACGAGGAAGGCCGGGAGACCGCCGCTGTGGTTCGGGTCGAGCAGCCGAGCGATTCTCCTTTCGCTCATGACGGCCATGGAGACGGCGGCCACCCGGAGGCTATCGAGAGCCAGAGCGAGGTGCTGGGCGTGCGGAAGCCCCGAGGAGTTGGTGCTCCAGCCGTCCTGCAGGACGACCGGGTTGTCGACCGACGCGTTCAGCTCGGCGGAGACGACGCGCTCTGCCGACGCGATCGCGTAGCGAAGTGCGCCGTGCACCTGGGGAGCCCCTCGCGTCGAGAGCGGCTCGCGCAGGGGCATGTGCCGAGCTTCAGCCCCCTCCTCGGCGAGCATCGACCGCAGGCAGGACGCGCTCTGCGCGGTTCCCGGGTGGGCCCGCAGCGGCTCGAGGCGGGCGTCGAGGAAGTCGCGGCGGCTTCCGAGGGCAGCCATCGTGAGGGCCGTCGCCACCTCCGAGGTCCGGACAAGACGCCAGGCGTCGACGATGGCCAGGGCGCCCAATCCCGCGCTCTGCGCGGGCCCGTTGATGAGCGCGAACGCATCACGCATCTCCGGACAGATCGGGGTCAAGCCGGCCCGGTGCAACGCGTCGCGCCCTGCGAGAAGGACGCCGTCGACGAAGGCTCGACCCTCGCCCGCGAGGACAAGCGAGGCATGCGCGAGCGGCGCCATGTCGCTGGCGCCGACCGAGCCCCGGCGCGGGACGTGCGGAACGACAGGGCTGTTGAGGAGCGCTACCAGGGCCCGTCCAACTGCAAGCCGGACGCCGCTGACGCCGCCCGCCAGCGCGTTGAGGCGGGCCAGCAGCATCGCGCGAACCTCGTCGCGATCCATCGGCGCGCCCACGCCGGCGGCATGGCTGCGGAGGAGCGCGCGCTGCTGCTCGCGGTTGGTCTCGAGACCGATGATGCGCGCGTCGAGCGCGCCCACCCCGGTCGTCAGTCCGTAGATGGGTCGACCGGCTTGCACGAGGGTGCGCAGACGATGTTCCCCCTCGTGGATCCGCGCCTCGGCCGCGGCGGCCAGTACTACGGGCGCCCCGCGCCGAGCGACGTCCGCGACCGCGGCCGGCGCAAGATCCCTCCCGGTGACCTCGAGCGGTTTCACCGTGGTGGCTCGCCAGGCGCGTGCGCGCGCGGATGAGACGCGAGGAAAGTCCGCGCGACCTCTGCCGCTGCCCGCCCATCGTCCACCGCAGCGTTCATTCGGCGGATGTCGTCCTCGTGGATGAGCCCCCGCAGCGTGTCGAGGACCGCTCGAGCCTCAGGCACCCGGGCAAGCGCATCGCGACGCGCGACGACCGCGGCCTCGTAAGCCGGAAAGAAGTGGCGGTCGTCCTCGAGGAGGACGAAGTGCAGGGCGTCGAGTCGAGCGTCGGTAGAGTACGCACTGATGACATCGATCTGACCTGCAGCGGCGGCCTTGTACATCAGGCCGGCCTCCATGCCAAACGGACCGCGCCCGAACATCAGACCATAGTGCGCTCGGAGGCCGGGCCAACCGTCCTCGCGCGCGAAGAACTCGGAGGCGAATCCGGCAGCGAGATCCCTGCGCCCCACCAGGTCGCTGATGCGCCGGATGCCCAGCGCTTGCGCTCGCGCCTGCGGCATGGCCAGCGCGTACGAATCGCTGAATCCGAGCGGGTCGAGCCACACGACGTCGTAGTGCGCGAAACCTCCGCGAACCGCCGCGAGCGCCGCGGCCGGGTCGGCCAGGGGGCGCTCCCCAAGAATCGCGGTCAGGCCCGTCCCCGTGTACTCGGCATAGAGGTCAATGGCGCCCGAGGTCAGGGCCCGAAACGTGATGTTCGTGCCGCCCAGGAAAAACTCTCGGCGTACGTGGACCCGGTCGGCCTCGAGTGCTTGCGCGACGATCTCTCCCAAGATCACCGACTCGCCGAACCGCTTCGAGCCGACGGTGATCTCGTTGGGCTCGGTGGCCCGGCGATCAACGAGGCGGACGGTGGCGCCCACCAGCAGGGAGGTGGCCAGTAGCCAGACGACCAGCAGACCGAGGGCTCGAAGCCGTGCCATGCGCCTATCTGCGCAGGCCGCGCGGCGTGATCCAGCGCTCGAGCAGACCCAGGCCCGTGTCAACGAGCAGCGCCAGCACGGCGATGGGGATGGCGCCCGACAGGATCATCCGGGTGTTGGTCATGTCGATGCCCTCAAACACGAACTTGCCGAGGCCCCGTGCGCCGACGAGCGCCGCCAGCGTAGCGACCGATACGCCCAGCACGGCCGAAGTCCGGACTCCCGCCATGAGCACGGGCAGAGCTTGAGGCAGGACTACCCGTGCGAGGACCTGGGTCTCACTCATGCCCATGCCGCGCGCAGCCTCGCTGGCGGAGGGGTCGGACTGGCTGATGCCAGTGTAGGCGTTCCGGACGATGGGCAGCAGGGCGTAGAGGAAGAGCGCCACGATGGCGACCTTCGGGCCGATGCCCAGGAGGGGGATCATGAAGCCGAGCAGTGCGACGCTCGGGATCGTGTAGATGACGCTGATGACGGCCAGCACGGGAGCGGCAAGCCAGCGCTCTCGGGTGATGAGGATGCCCAAGGGGATACCGGTCATCGTCGCCAGTGCGAGCGCGATCCCGGTGAGCTGAAGGTGGCGGGCGACCTCGACGAGGATGTCGTGGATGCTGGCCACGGGCACTCAGTTCTGCAGGGCGCCAAGAAGGTCAGCGCGTGCGACCCACCAGCTGTCGCTCGCCTCCGATGCGCCCTCGACACGGATCCAGGCAGCGCGCGTCGATTCCATCCGGTCGAGGGCCTCCCAAGCCGACAGGTCGCCGCGCACCGAAAGAACGGCGGTGTCGGAGACAGGCGGAGCGGGTCGCTCGCGACGCCGCGATCGGCCGCAAAGCTCGCGCAGGGGCAAGGTCATGAGCCGCAGGCGGTACCGGTCGCGGCCGATGAGCGCAAGCACTCCTTCGTCCGCCGGATGCTCGACGATCTCGCGCGGCGGACCGCACTGCACGAGGCGGCCTTCGTTGATGACGGCGATGCGGTGCCCGAGACGGGCCGCTTCCAAGATGTCGTGCGTGACGATGACGAACGTCTTGCCGAGCTGTTTCGAGAGCGCGACGAATTCGTCCTGAAGGCTGGCGCGGGAGACCGCGTCGAGTGCGCTGAATGGCTCGTCCAGCAGGACGATGGGCGGATCGGCTGCGAGCGCACGAGCAATCCCGATGCGCTGGCGCTGCCCCCCCGAGAGCTCGCGCGGGTAACGACGACCATACGTGTGCTCCGGCAGGCCCACCGTCTCGAGTAGCTCTGCGACGCGAGCGCTACGCCTGGCTCGTGACCAGCCGAGAAGCTCCGGAACGAGGCCGACGTTGCGGCTGATCGAGTAGTGCGGGATGAGGCCGACGTCCTGGATCACGTAGCCGATGCGCCGGCGAAGCGCGACCAGGTCCACGGTGCGCACGTCCCGGTTCTCGACGAAAACGCTGCCGGCGGACGGCTCGACCAGCCGGTTGATCATGCGAAGGGCCGTGCTCTTGCCCGAGCCGCTGGGTCCGATGAAGCAGAAGGTCTGTCCTTGCTCGATGGTGAGGCTCACGCCATCGACGACGGTATGAGATCCGTAGCGCTTGGACACGCCGCGTAGCTCGATGGCGCTCATGCTCGGCTACCCTTCCGGCCCCCCCTGCGCCTGGTCCTTGGCGAGCCGCGCTCTTGGAGCAGCCGGTGCGACTTCACGAGCCGCAGCATAGCAGCCGCGGTAAACCGGCGTCTGCGACCGAGCGCCCGCTCGCTCGCGCGCGCGATGGCAGTCCTGTCCTTTCGAGCGACCGCGTGACCGGCGGCCCGCGCCTACTCCACGAGCTGCTGCCCTCCGTCGACGTCGTACGTTCCGCCCGTGAGCGCCTCATTGGTCATGATGTGAACAGCCAGCGCTGCGACGTCGCCCGGTCCGACGACGCGCCGGATGGGAAGCGTCTTGCGGAGCTGAGCCCGGCGATTTTCGAGCTCGCCGCCGAGGAGTGTCGCCGACAGTCCGGTGTCGACGAAACCGGCGGCGATGAGGTTGACCCGGACGGGCGCGAGCTCGATCGCCAGCTGGCCTGCAAGGCCGGGCAGCGCGGCCGTGATCGTCGAAGCGAACCCGAGGCCGGCGGCCGGATGGCGACCCGCGGTGCCCGTCATGAACAGCAGCGCTCCCCTCGGCCGCACCCTGCGGGCGGCCTGGCGGGCGACTTGGAGCACCATCATGAGGTGACCATCGACCTCGCGTCGGGCGTCTGCAAGCTCGATGTCGGCGAGGCGCCCATAGTGCGGACTGCCCGCGGTCACCATCACGTGATCGATCGACTTCGGCAAGCCCCGAAAGAATTGCTCGACGGCAGCCGGATCCGTGGCGTCGAAGGCCGCGGTGCTCGTCGCCCCGAGCTCCTTTGCCGCGGACTGCAGGCGCTCGGCAGCACGGCCGGTGAGGATCACGCTGGCGCCCTCGATGCGTGCACGTCGGGCCGTCTCGAGCCCGATGCCCGCCGTCCCGCCGACGACGACCACGGTTTGCCCGAGCAGCGCGGGCTCACGCGGGGCGCAGGGGGCGGATGCAGAGGCGGAGGGCGCGGCGCTCATGATTCCTCCATCGACCAGGGGGTTGCTTCTTTGGCCGGATGGCCTCGCATACGCGCGGCCTTTGCCGCAACTCGGGGCCGATGCCTGGGAAAGCAAACCCGGGGCCCGACGACCGCCGTCGGGCAGGGCAGCCGCGGCCCCTCCTGGCCTCTCGCCTCGTCGGCAACGTCGTAGCTGCCGCTGCATTCGAATCCGGGCGCACCCAGCACTGGAACGTGCGTCGCATCCCGCCGGACATGGAGCGACGTCACGCATCGCCGCCGGACGTAGACCATCTCCGAAGGCGCGACTCAGCTCGAGAGCAACAACCCCGACTTCAATCCGGACACGATCGTCGCGTTTCTCCACGGAGACGGCGTTCCACACCCCGGTCCGGCTGCGGTCGCCTCGGCACAACGGCCGCGACGGTCGTCGTCGGCGCCGTGTTCCTCGCCTGGACGCAACCGAGCGCGGGCGATCGAGCATCCTTGGCGATCAAGAACGTCGTCCTCGTCCATGGTGCGTTCGTGGACGGTTCGGGGTGGCGGCCGGTCTACGACATTCTCGTCCGGGACGGTTACAAGGTATCGGTCGTCCAGGAGCCCCTCACGAGCCTGGCCAGCGACGTCGCCGCGACCAGACGCATCCTCGATGCGCAAGACGGCCCTTGCGTGCTCGTTGGCCACAGCTACGGCGGCGCGATCATCACCGAGGCCGGAGCGCACCCTCGGGTGGCCGCCCTCGTCTACATCGCTGCGCACGCCCCTGACGAGGGCGAGACGGAGACCGGCAATAGCGAACGCTATCCATCGCGCGGGCGCGACGCCATCAAGAAGACCACGGACGGCTTCACCTACGTGGAGCCGGTGCGCTTCCACGCCGAGTTTGCAGGCGACCTACCGGCCGCGGAAGCCGCCTTCGAGTCGCGCTCGCAGATGTTTGCCGCCGCGGACGTGTTTGCCACTCCGGTCACGCATCCCGCATGGAAGCAGAAGCCGAGCTGGTACATGGTCGCAAAGGCCGACCGCATCATCAGCCCCGATCTCGAACGCATGTACGCGACGAGGGCCGGCAGTCGCACCGTAGAGATCGACGGCGCCAGCCACTCCGTGTATCGCTCCCATCCCGAGGACGTCGCCGCCCTCATCGAGCAAGCCGCCCGGCACGCACAGTAGCAGTCCGCCATGGACGTACCGTCGCCGGGTCGCCTCTTGCACTGCCGCCCTAAGGCGCCGACTGGGCGCCGCCGCGGCACTCAGAACTGCCCGACGAGTCCGGTGAATCCCGGCGAGACCACCGGCAGCACTCGAACGGGGGTGGGTGAGAGCCATCCGGACTCCGACGGCTGTTGCTGCGCCGTCGTGATTTCGCGGCTCGCCTGGTGCAAGAGCGCCTCGTTGTACCTGGCGGCATAGCGCTCGGCGTCGGCCTTGCCGAGGACGTGATCCGTCTTCGAACCGTCGTACCCGCGAATGCCGAAAGTGACGAGGCTCACGATCCCGGAGCCGAGAATGATCCCACCCGTGATACCGAGGCCCAAGCCGAGACCCGGGTTGGTCGTCGAAGTACACGCCAATTCGTACCCGGTGCCCGAAACAAACGTCAGGCTGGAATAATTGCAGTTTGGCGCCGTATTGGGCCCGGGGGGCGTGGGGTATATCTGGGTGACCTGAAGCCTCGCCAGGGCGAGAAAAGCGCCGATGCCGATGAGCGTCGCACCCGCGGCGCTGGCGGCGATCCCGTAATCCAGCCAGACTGGGTTCCGGTTCCTCTTCGCTCCCCGTAGCTCCGTCGACCGGATGAGGGCTTCGTAGCGGCGGACGAACTCGTTTTCCGAGATCTCGCCTTGGCCGTCCCTGAACACGTAGGCAAACTCGGAGGGTGAGCGATTGTTCGCCACGATCTGGATCTTCCGCGCGTCGAACCGATCTTTCGCCGGCCCGGTCAGGGCGTGCTCCGTCAGATCGACCGACACCGCGGCCGGGTCGCCAAGGACGCTGACGGACTTCGCCTGGGCCCCGTCGGCGATCGTCACGAACGCCGCGACATAGCCATAGACGTAGCGCTTTTGCAGGATCTTCGCCTTGAGAAACCCTCCCGACCCCGCCACCGGTAGGTCGACGCTCCCTTCGACGCTATTCTCCACGGCGCTCGCGTACACTCCCTCGCCGTAGGTGAGCGCCGAGACGAACCCGTAGCCGCACGTCCCCTTGTCCTTGCAGCAGGCGAGGTATTCGGGCGTAACCGCTCGCGTCACCCGCCTCTCGACATCGAGCTTGTAATAGAAATGGGTCGCTGCCTCAACGTTCTCCTCGAGGCCGAACATCTGGAGGGCTGCGCGGGCCTTGCCTCCGGGGGCAAGCGCCTGGATGTCCTCGAACGTTCCGACAAGCGGTTGCTCCTTTTTCTCTCCGAGCTTGTCGCCACAATCATTCGGACGCGACACCTCTTCGATCGAGCGGCCGTTCTCGGGAACGTCGAGGACGACGCGCCCCAGGAGAGCGTCGTCATCAACCGACCGTGGTATGAGGACGCTCGAGGGACCGAGGCTGGCCGAAACCGCGGGCGCGACGGGATGGAAGGGTACCGCGGCGGCGCAGGCCATCATCAATGGCAGAGGGGCGAGGACCGTCCAACCTGGCGCGCGCATCGCTCTGCCGAGCCTTACACGAGCGCGTGCTCGTCGGCAATGCATTCGCTTGCGGTAGGGTGCGGCGCGGAGGGCGCTGAACGACGCGTGAGCCCCTTTCAACGGACATCGATCCGACTTGTCGACACTTTCGAAATGAGTCGGACGTAATTTGCTTCTGGCCTATCGCACGGCGCCGGACTCTAGAATCATGCCGGCCAAAGAAAGGTTGCGGCAGTCGGGAGGCTGGCCGCTCGGGTCGATGGTTCGACCGCCAATCCCCTGGGGGGTAGCGCTCGGTCACCTACGCCACGCGCACCGCTCTCGCAAGATGCGCAAGAACTGCCGGAAACTCGATGGTTCCGTCGCAATGTTCCTGAATGAAATCGCGCGGATATTCTCTTTGAAACATGCCTTCCCTCCGCCCCAGCGCGCCAGGAGAGCGGCTCGTGACATCCGTCTCCGGGCGCTTCGGCGCAGACGGGGCCGCGCCGATGACATCGGCGACGGTTTGGCGTGCGCTGTGGCGCGCATCCGATGGGTCGTCCACCGCATCGAGCGACGTCGCTTCGCTGGCGCGTGGTACCCACATTATCTTTGCGGCACAGGAAATTACAAATTTCGTCGTTGAATCCCAATGATCAAGTTGAGACGGCCTGTTTCATCGGAAACTCCGGCAGAGACCGCGACGCGACAGGAACGTATTTTTGGTATTATCTTCAAGATGAGACGTCAGTGCCCTCCCGAAAGCACGGGTTGGAAGTCGGTGGATATGACGACTCTGACGGCTCCCAACCGCCCCTGCAGCACAGAAGGTTGCACTCCGGGTGGAGACCTCGGGTCGAGCTCTTGTCCAGGCCCTATCGGCGTCGCCTACCGCGAGGTGCCGGGCTGACACGACGGTAGTACGCTCAAACGATGCTGTCCCTCTCCGCCCTCATCCTCGAAACCCTCGCCTTCCGCGCTATCGACCGCGGCGACGCCATCGCGGCTCGACGATACCTGGAGGCCGCGACCGACGCACACATACGAGACGCGACGCTGATGGCGTGGCGCGAGGCACGGACGGCCACAGAGAAGCGACAGGTGCTGGCGCGGTACTTCAGTTTGCCCTGAAGGCGAATGTTGCCCTTCGGAGCCGACTGTTTCTCGTCTGTACCTGGAATGCCCGGCGAGCGCTGCTCTGCGATCGTCGACCGGCTCGACCCGCGCGACGCGGCCACCTTTGTCGAGTGTGTCGTCCTCGACGCGCTCGCCTTCCCTCAGGCCAGCGCCCATTTCGGGCTGCGCGGGATGGGCACCTGGATCGCGCGCGCCACCGACGCTCGCCGCGTTCTCGGTTTCCTCGCCGTCGAGTTTGCCGACTCTGCGGTCCACATCCGCGGGCTCGCCGTACAGCCCGACGCCCGCCGACGGGGAGTGGGGCGAGTGCTGCTCCGTGCCGCGCTCCAAGACGCGCGCTCGACTGGAAAGCGGGTCGCGCTGCTCGAGGCGGCAGTGGGCAATCGAGCGGCCGTTGCGCTCTACGCCTCCGAAGGGTTCGCGATCCGACGGCGTATGGCTGGCTATTACGCCGCACCGGTCTTCGGAGGACCGGATGCGTACCAGATGATCCTGCAGCTCGAGCCGGGAAAGCTGTACCCCGACTCGGCGTCTCCTCGCTTCCACACCAGGACGAAGCGTCCTCCGTCCAGCACGACGCGAGCCGGGCTCGCGTTGGCGGCGGTCGGAGCGCCCGCTGCGTCGTCCGACTGCGCCGAGGTCACGCCTTCCGGCTGCGGAACGGGCTGCAGCGACTGCGCGTCGACGTGCGCAACCGCGCGCCCTCGCCCGGGCCGACCGTAGCTCACCGCGATGGCGTCGCCCCGCGACGCGAGCCGGATCGGCGCGAGGGGGTTGACGTGTGTGTCCATCACGCGCACCGCTCCGACGTGCATCGACGCGTTGCCATTCCAGGCGCCCGAGGCGCCCGACCACCCCGGTTCCCCCCGCTGGGCGTCCCAATTCGCCGAGGCGCATCCGACGCTTCCGGTCACCACTGTCAGTCCCAAAATCGCGAGGCTTCTCATTGGCGTCACCCTTCGTCGAGGAAGCTTGGATCCCCCCGATTGCGAACCCGATTTCGTCTTTTGCAGGAGGAGAGGACGCCTGCGGCGCATGTGAACAAGAAATCCGCCAGCCGTTCTCGCCTGCGTCGAGAGTCCCAGCTTCATGGGCACGCGATGCTCCGGTACGTGTTGCGGGCCCACGTCCAAGTCGGCGACGGCACCCGGACCGGCGCGGCGGCACGGTTTACCGATCGCGACGGACCTGCCGGGGCCAAAGCCGGGATCGTGACTGCCAACGACGTCATCACGGCTACGAGAACGAACCTTTTCATGATGTCCCTCCGTTCCTCTTCGGCCGGGCTGCTGCCGGCGCGAGCCGCATCGGGCGGCATCTGAGGAGAAAGAGCGGGCGGCTGACGAAATGTGAACAGCGACTATCGAGTCGCGAGCGCAGCAAAAAGCTCGACTCGCGAGGACACTCGGAGCTTTCGGAACACGGAGGCGACCTGGTTCGCAACCGTGCGTATGGAGGTCCCGCGCGCGCCGGCGATGGCGCGCGGCGACGAACCGGCGACGAGCTCGAGTACGACCGCTTGCTCCGCCCTCGTCAGGCAGGCCGGAAGCGCCGAATACGGCGTTGGACAGGTGAAAACGAGGCAGTCTCCAGCGATCGACCGAACGCGGCGCGCAGCAAGGCCCCGGGGCGGGCGCTCCTTGAGTAACGCGACGAGGTCGGCCTGGTGGCCCGCCTTGAGCTTGCTCATGACGCTGACGACGTGCCGGTGCACGACCGCGTCTGTACAACCGAGGTCGATGGCGATGGCCTTGATGGCCTCGCCATGTGCACGTCGCGTCGCCACCCCGACTTCGAACGTGTGGAGCGCGTCGACGCGGGCCGCCGGCGTCGTGGGTGACGCGAGGATCGTGCGTTCGGACTCGTTCGTGTGGTGGGCCGTGACCACCCATTCGCCACGCACGAGTAAATTCCACGCTTGCGCCGGATCGATCGTCTGCGCCGGCCTATTCCAAGACCAATCCGCCGTTTCGACCCTCGAATCGTTTCCGCTCGCTGCGCATTCCAGCGTCATGGCACCGTGCTCCTCGATGGAGCAGAGGCGCTCGCGTTCGTGTGTGAACCCCCTCGTGCATGCGCAAAGTCGCCGAACCGACTCGAGGGTGAATTTGAAACGGCATGATCGGCGCGCGATCGTGCGTGGTATAAGGCATTAAGTGTGGTTTGTTCTGATCGCGACGCGCTAGAGAGCCAGATTCGCACGCACCACGACGCGGGCGACAAGAGACGCGCCGCAACGTTGTTTCTCGAGGGCTACGGCCGGGAAATCTTCGGCTTCCTCGTTGCACGGCTGCGCGATCGGGACGCGGCATCGGAGGTCTTTTCCCAGTTCACCGAGGACTTGTGGAAAGGGCTCGACGGGTTCCGGTGGCAATGCTCGGCTCGCGTCTGGGCCTATACGCTCGTCCGTCACGCGGCGAGCCGCTACATCGCAGGGCTCCGCAAGCGTCAGGCGGGCCACGTTCCACTCTCTCGCGCCGGTCCCCTCTCGGCGATCGAAGAGAAGATCCGGACGGCCACCCTCGCCTCCGCCCGGACCGAAGCGCGGAGCCGCCTCGCGGAGCTCCGTGAGAGCCTCCCGCCCGAGGACCAGACGCTGCTCATCCTGCGCGTCAACCGAAAGCTCGACTGGAAGGAGATTGCGCAGGTGCTGTCTTACGAGGGCGAGGCCGTCACGGACGAGGAGCTGGACAAGCACGCCGCGCGTTTGCGCAAGCGATTCCAGCTCGCCAAGGATCGGCTGCGCCGCCTGGCGCTCGAGAAAGGGCTCATCCCACCGGATAGCAACCGCTCCTAGGCGGCCAGCCGGACGGCAGCCGCTCCCAGGCCATGGGCAGCCGCGAGGGATGCCATCCGCCGATCGAGGGTTGCCCGCGCGGCGTCCGTGTACCCATAGTGGGATTGCGTCGGATCAAGGACTTGGGCACTCGGACTGCTGCTGCTGCACCCGGAGCCAACTGGGCTGAGAGAAGCCGGATTTCGAATTGCACTGAATTTCATCTCGGCATCATCGCCTCCCGGTCACGGTCGCGCCTGATACAGTGAGGAGGGTTTGATGCCCGTCGATCGCCATCAGCCATTGTCCGCCACCGAATCCTCCGAAGGCGAGCCTGGAGACGCGGGCGACGCCGGCGACACGACGGACACTTTCTTGCGCCAGGTCGCGGCGGTCACGGATGCTGTGGCAAGCGAGGCCACTCCCGTGCTGCCTCTCGACCCCGGCGAGGTCGTGGGTGATCGATTTGTGATCGAACGACCCGCAGGCCATGGCGGTATGGGGACCGTCTATCGTGCGCTCGATCGGGCCACCGGGCGGCTTGCAGCCGTCAAAGCGATGGCGCGGCAGAGTCAGTCGGCTGCAGAGCGGTTCCTCAGGGAAGCCGTAGTCCTCGCCGAGCTGTCGCACCCTCGCATCGTCCGTTATGTCTCCCACGGGTTGACGATGCATGGGCAGCCCTTTCTGGCCATGGACTGGCTCGAGGGAGAGGACCTGTCCAACCGGCTGGCGCGCGCCCGGCTCGACTATCGTGAGAGCTTGTCACTTGTCCGTCACGCCGGCGAGGGACTGGCGGCCGCTCACGTGCGGGGCGTGGTGCATCGAGACGTCAAGCCGAGCAACCTGTTTTTGTTGGATCGCGATCCCGCCTCGATCAAGGTGATCGATTTCGGCGTTGCGCGCGTCTCCGAGGGCCTCAGCGGGGTCACACGACCGGGTACGAAGCTCGGAACCGCGGGATACATGGCCCCGGAACAGGCCATGGGGGAGACCGACGTCGATGCGCGCGCCGATGTCTATGGGCTCGGATGCGTGCTTTTCGAATGCCTGACGGGCCGACCCCCTCTGGTCGGCCGGCCCGCGGCGCTGCTCATCAAGGTGCTTCGCGAGGAGCCTCCGCGCCCGAGCACGCTCAACCCGGACCTCAGTGAAGAGGCCGATGCGCTCCTCGCCCGATTGCTCGCCAAAGACCGCGAGCGAAGGCCGAAAGACGCGCGGGAGCTTCTTGGCATCCTCGACAAGGTCGGGTCGCTGGTGCGATGAGGCCGCGGGGGACAACCGCAGGGATCGAATCCAGCGGCTGTGCACGATCGAGACCCCTCACGCAGGTACGCGGTCGACGGCGAACGCGAAGCCGCGCGTCGCGCGCGGTACGCTTCGTCCGCGATGATGTCTCCGAGACTCCGACCGCTCTACGAACTCGACCGACTCCTCCGCAGCATCCCGGGCGCGCGGACCGAAACCCGAACCGTGCCCGACGTCCTCCAGCGCGAGGTCGCTGCGCTCCAGGACGCTCACCGCGCACGAGCGCCCGCCGCCGCAGCGTTGGTGCAGTTCGCCCGCTGGAAGCTCGGCCGCCCGGACGATAGTGAAGTGGCGATCTTCGAGTCCACGCTCAGTCTCGACGAAGCGCGGGACGCCATCGCGAAGTTTCACCGCTATGCCAGCTGGGCAGTCGCTGAAAGCCTCGCGATGGTGTTGGTCGACCCGCGCTTCGAGGGGGCGGCTGACGCGATCGTGGACGGGGATGCGGACCGCATCCGCGTGCTTCTTGCAGAGGATCCGTCGCTCGCGCGCGCAAGGTCTCGGTACGGGCACCATGCCACGCTTCTTCAGCACGTGGCCGCGAACGGCATCGAGGAGAGTCGCCAGTGGCAATCGCCGCCGAATGCCGTGGAGATCGCGCGCATCCTGCTCGACGCCGGTGCCGAGCCCGATGCGACCTGCGACTGTTACGAGCCGACCATGACCGCGATGACGCTCCTCGTATCGTCGGACCACCCGGCGGAGGCGGGCGTGCAGGTCGCGCTCGTCGATGCGCTGCTCGACGCGGGCGCAAGGGCGGACGGCCTCCCGACGCAACAGGCGCCGCCCATCCAGACCGCGCTTGCGTTCGGGTATCCCGCCGCGGCCGAGGCGCTGGCGCGACGGGGCGCGCGCATCGACAACCTGGTCGTGGCGGCGGGCATGGGGCGCGCCGACCTTGCCGAGGGCTTCGCAGAAAGTGACCGCGCGCGCATCGACGAGGCGTTTCGTCTCGCGTGCGCGCTCGGACGGACGGAGGTTGCCACGCTCCTCCTGCGAAAGGGCGCCGACGCCGCGAGCCAAGACAACCGGGGCCTGACCGGATTGCACTGGGCCGCATGGAACGCGCACCTCGACACGGTGAAAGCACTCCTCGAGGCGCGCGCGCCGCTGGAAGTGAAGAACATCTACGGGGGCACCGTGCTCGATGCCACGGTCTGGGCGGCACGCCACGACGGGCAGCGCGTTGATCGTTTCCCGGTCATCGCCGAGCTCATCGCTGCGGGCGCGGACGTGGCGGCAGTGACGCCGCGACCGACGGGAGTCGTCAACATCGATGCACTCCTCGATGGACGAACGCTACCGGACCCGCGGTGAGAGACGCGGAGAGATCGGCACTCGGCATGCGGACGAGTCTGCCTGAACGCAAGCAGTCAAGGCGGACGCCTACTCCGGCGGTCATATGAGAACGATGCGCCCTCGTCCCATCATCCTTGCCATGACCCTTGCCACCTCCGGTTGCGGCCGCACGGAGCTGATTGACGATTCGGACGCGGGCTACTCCACGCAGACGGCGTCGACGGCCACGGGCGGCAGTACGACAGAGGTTCGAACCGCGGAAATGAGCGGCACGTCCACAAGCGTGTCCAGCGTAATTGGGATCGGAACGGACGGAACGGGCGCGGCGTCCAGCGCGTCTACCAGCGCGACCGTGATTGGTCCGACCACGACGACCGCGGTCGGGACTGCGATCGGCGGTTCATGCGTAATCTCACCGTCGAGCTACGACCAGTCGTGCACGGTCGACACCGAGTGCGCGCTCGTCGTGACAGCGGACTTTTGCCTCGCAGGTTGCGAATGTGTAGGGGGGGCAACCATCAACGTTTCTGCGGTCGCCCAATACATCGCGGCCGTGGCCAACACGCCGCTTGGCTCGGGCGCTCTCGGAAACAGCGCATGCCCTTGTCCCAGCGTACCGGCACCGTGCTGTCGTGACGGCGTGTGCACCCTGAGCGGCGAGTGCGCACAACCCCAGGACACGCTAGCCGCGTGCGCGAGTGCGGGCGGCACATGCATCTACACTCCGTTGAGCGAGATCCCCGGTGCGTGCCCATACGAAGTGACGAACGTGGAGGCGACCCAGCCAGTATGCGCCTATGCGGATGAGACTTGCTGTACGGGGCCCCTGACGGCCCCGGGCTCGCCACCGCGCTGAAGCCGCTTACGGACGGGATGGACCCCCGCGGTGCCACCCGACGGATTCCTCGCCCGATATGGTGATGCGGCGTTTGCCATGGTCTTGCCCGAGCACACCCCCGAGGCGGCGCGCACACTCGCAGAGACCCCTGCGCGAGCGGGTCGCAACCTCGCCGCTGGCGGTCGGCCCACGTGAAGTGCGGGCCACGGTCTGCATCGGGAGCGCGCAGCCATGCCCCCGATGATCGCACCAGCGCCGACGTCATCGAGCGTGCCAGCCGCGCTCTCCATGTGGCCCAGAGTCGGGGCACAAGTCAGCTCGAATGCATGGCGACGGCGAGCGACTAGAGCCGTCCAGTAACTCAGGGGCCGTTCTGATTCGAAAAGGGGCGCGCGGTGTCTCGAGACAGGGCCGCACTTGTCGCGGACACCCCCGGGCGGAGGGGGGCTCGCGCGGGGATGCGCCGTGGGGGGGGGCCGAAATGATTGCCATGGCTGCCATGGCAACGATCCCGTCCCCCCCCCCCCCCCCCCCCCCCCCCCCAACACCCCCCCCCCCCCCCCCCCAACCCCCCCCACCCCACCACACACCACCCCTCCCCCAAACACACCCCCCTCCCCCCC
>Ga0187782_10000423_pt1 | contig 28350 bp, 27 predicted proteins | sample 0715_SJ02_MP15_2_FD_132454 | JGI IMG/M metagenome (GOLD analysis project Ga0187782, IMG submission 132454) | Tropical peat soil microbial communities from peatlands in Department of Meta, Colombia - 0715_SJ02_MP15_20_MG | ecosystem: Environmental > Terrestrial > Soil > Wetlands > Peat | place... | reverse complement strand
TGGTCCGAGTTCTGCCACCGCTTCATCGAGCGTCTTTTGGTCGCGACCGGTAATGGCGACCTGTGCGCCTTCAGCGATGAAAAGTCGGGCTGTGGCCAGACCAATGCCACTGTTACCGCCGGTGATAAGAGCCTTTTTCCCCGTGAGCTTCATAATGCCTCCTTTTTTGAAGAACCCGACCGCAGCGATCTGAAGCCCATGCGAAACCTCACGATGGCGCTGCGCCCTGAGCAGAGCTTCCGCAGCCTTTAGAAATTCGCTGGATTCGCCTCAGGCTTCCGATTCAGTCCCTTCATCTCATTGAGTTCCTCGGGCGTGATCTGAGGTAAGTGCCGGATGAACAAAACCAAGCGCCAGGCTTTCTCGGGAGTATGAACTTGGCTGAACGCCGGCATGCCGCTCAAACGAACTCCATTTTCGATTGTGTAGTACAGCTCGCCATCGCTCTTGTTCTGTGTCCCGGCTGCACGCAAGTCGGGCGGTTTCGGATACAGGCCCTTGCCGAATACCGTTTGACCCCCTCCGTCATTCGAATGGCACGTAGCGCAATGATCGGCGAAATGCTCCATGCCTCTCCGAATGTTCTCCGTTGAAGGCGTGATGGGATTGTGAAGTTGGCGATATCCGGATGGCACGGCCATTTTGCGTGCCATTGTGGCCGCAAACTCCTCAACCGCCGACGGTGTTGCAAGTGCGCTAAAGCCTCGTCGCACCAGAGTCAGCCCGTATCCCACGACTGCAATCGCCAGAGCAAGCAGAATCAGCGAAACTACTTTCCAGGGTTTCATGGCGCATCTGCTCCTCTCTTGTGAGAAACCTCAAAGATCCGATCTTCCGCTTCTTCCGCTTCTAAATTTAAGGAATCCTCCCCTGCGTAATCTTGGATTCCTCCGTCCATGGATTGACTATTATTATTTTTGCGTCGTCTCGAAGGACGAGCTCCGTCGGTGGGTGGCGAAGAGCCTAACACAAAGGAAGGCCCGGAGCATCAATTCCTGGTAAGCCGGCACCGCTTGCCGGCAAAGTTCGCACTGGCACACTGCAGTCGCCCCGATGGCGAGAAGCCAGAGATTAGCACTCTACCTTCCCTGGCTTCCGCCAAAATGACAAATCACCTGTATTTATGGGGGTTTCGCAGCCCACAGAAGTTCTAAAAAGGAGCAGGCGGGGTCACCCTTCCCCGCCCCGCCCGCTCTCTTCTTTCGAAGAAAATCGCCGTCTATCGCGCTGGACGCCCCTTACTGTCAGCCGCTGCCGCGGCGGCGGCCTTGGCGACCGGCTTTTCCGCCGGCATATTCGCGTGCCCGTTTGGGCCGGATGCCGCGGCATTGTGGCTGGATCCAGGGATCTCCATTTTCTTGCGCAAAGTAGATTCCACCTTCTCGCGAATGTCCTTGTTTTCCTTCAGGAACACGCGCGCATTTTCGCGACCCTGGCCGATGCGCTCCCCGCCAAAACTGAGCCACGTACCGCTCTTTTCGATCACGCCCTTGTCCACGCCCAGGTCCAGCAAATCTCCTTCACGGGAAATTCCTTCGCCGTAGAGAATGTCGAACTCAGCTTCGCGGAACGGGGCGGCCACTTTGTTTTTCACCACTTTGGCGCGGGTGCGCGAACCCACCACGCGATCGCCTTCCTTGATCGACTGGATGCGGCGAATGTCCACACGCATGGAAGCATAGAACTTCAGCGCTCGTCCACCGGTGGTGGTTTCCGGATTACCAAACATCACCCCAATCTTTTCGCGAATCTGGTTGATGAAGATCAGGCAGGTTTTCGACTTGGATACGATCGCGGTCAGTTTGCGCAGCGCCTGGGACATCAAACGCGCCTGCAAGCCCATCTGCGGTTCGCCCATTTCCCCTTCCAATTCCGCTTTAGGCACCAAGGCGGCGACGGAATCCACCACCACCACGTCTACCCCGCCGGAACGAATCAGGGTTTCCGCGATTTCCAGCGCCTGCTCGCCGTGGTCGGGCTGAGACACCAGCAAATTGTCCACATCCACGCCGAGTTTCCGGGCGTACACTGGATCCAGCGCGTGCTCCGCATCGATGAACGCGGCTTGTCCGCCCAGTTTTTGCGCCTCGGCAATCACGTGCAATGTCAGTGTGGTCTTGCCGCCGGATTCCGGCCCGTAAACCTCAATCACGCGGCCGCGCGGAAATCCGCCGACGCCCAGCGCCGCATCCAATGACAAGCATCCCGACGGAATCACGCTGACCGGCACCAGCACGTCTTTGCTGCCCAGGCGCATGATGGAGCCCTTGCCATAGGACTTTTCGATCTGCGAAATCGCTGCTTCCAACAACTTCGCCCGTTCATCTGCCATCTCTCACCTCGGTGGAGGAAATTAGGAACTTTTTGCGATCGGGCTTTCGGGCTCTGCAAACCAGCGCTGGGACGTGCGCTGCTCCTCCGCACATTACGATATTATAACTATTACCACATCGTACTTGAGAATGCCAGCCCTTTTTCCCAACCGCGTCAAACCTCGATCCGGCTACACGCTGCCGGCCAACTCGGCCCAGTCCTCCCAACAGTTGGCCCCGTCAGCCGACAGCCTGTTCAGGTATCCAGCCGCGGGCCTCAAAAATGAGTCTCTCACGTTGGATGCGGTTAGGCCACGAGCCCGCGAGCCGAAGTCCAGCAGCTGTTGAAAACTCCGGGGGACACATTAGCGCATAGGCGAATAAAAAGCAAATGCTATTTTCGCCTTGTATTCGTCTACCAGAACCTGGTCGGGCCAGCAAACGCTGGTCGTTCGAGGTCCGGTTTGAACCACCCGGCGGAGGTTCATTTGTCGTAGTTGTAGAATCCCCGGCCGGTTTTGCGGCCCAGCCAGCCAGCCGCGACATATTTCTTCAGCAGGGGGCAGGCGCGATATTTCGGGTCCCCTAACCCTTCCTGCAGCACGTGCAGGATGTCCACGCAAACATCCAGTCCGATGAAATCGGCCAGCTCCAGTGGGCCCATGGGATGATTCATGCCCAGCTTCATCACCGCGTCAACCGATTCCGGGGTGGCCACGCCTTCCATCACTGCGTAGACGGCTTCGTTGATCAGCGGCATCAGCACGCGGTTGGACACGAAGCCGGGAGCATCGTTTACCGCCACGGGCGTCTTGCCCAGCTTTTTCGCCAGTTCCATGGTGGTGGCGAAGGTGTCATCACTGGTCTGCAAAGCGCGAATCACTTCCACCAGGACCATCACCGGAACTGGATTCATGAAGTGCATGCCGGCAAAGCGGTCAGGTCGTTTCGTCATGGCTGCCAAAGTGGTCATGGAAATGGAAGAGGTGTTGCTGGCCAGAATCACCTCAGGCCGCAGCAATGCATCCGCTTCGGACAACACCGCGCGCTTAATCTCGATTTTTTCCGGCACTGCCTCGACCACAAAATCGGCTGCCGCAATCGCGCCCATGCCCGTGACCGGCTTCAGCCGCGCCAACACCGAGGGTTTTTCCGCCTCGGTCAACTTGCCCTTCTTCACTTCACGATCCAGGTTCTTCCCAATCGTTTCCATGCCGCGCTGCAGAAAGCGTTCTTCCACATCGCGCAAAATCACGTGGTAGCCGGCACGTGCAAATACGTGGGCGATGCCATTGCCCATAGTTCCCGCGCCCAGCACGGCAACGGTGCGAATCGAATCGACGTTCACGAATGTCCTCCGGCGCTTGCGAATAATCTAGGCTACTGTGGCACGGCCGTTGGCCCCGCACAAGGACAGCCAGGCAACCAGCGCGGCGTGCTTTTCATCCTGCGACCACGGCGGGCCAAACGCCCGGCCGAGTTCGGTGAGCCGTGTGGTCAAGGAATTTTGCTCCAACATCAAAGTATCCGCCGCCTTCCCCAGCAGCTCTTTTTCCCGCACGCGAAAGATGTCCATTCGATTCTTCTGAGATGCAAAGGCCCAAGCTTCGCGAAACAATTCGCCATCGGCGGTGTGGATCAACGCATGAGAAGCCAGAATGCTTTCCAGATCCGGCAATGGTTTGGCGGACGCGAGCAGAAGTCCACATTGCGTCAACGCGTAGCCATCCTTGGCCAAGTCTTTTTGCGCCTTTCGCAATGCTTGTTGCGCCAAGCGACGCGCTTCGCCACGCACTTGCTGGATAAAACCGCGTCCTTGCTCGACGCCCATTTTCTCCGCGGTGTGGTACGGCTGCCGGAACCGGAAGCTGAACGTTTTCACCTGGAGAACGCGGTCGCGATGCAACACCCGGGGCTCTCCCCTTTCCACGCAGACCACTACCAGCGCCGTCCAGCCCGAATGCACACGCAGACCCGCAGCCGCAGCTTTCATGGGAGCCCTCCCGGTAGGGGAAAACGGAGGACGCTTATGGTCTATGGCCACAGGAATAATGTCAAGCGACGGGCCGATGGATTGCTATTCGGGCGGGTGGCCGTCTACAACTTCGCGCACGATCTCGCGCGCCCGCTCCTGATCTTCGGGCAGAACGTGCAATTCCGCGTGTGTCCCCTGTTTGTCTAACCGGCAGCGGATGCCATTTTCGTGCAACGCTGCCACAAGAAAGTCGCTCAACTGATCCGCTGGCGATGACCAGACTTTTGCGGTCGCATCCTCCGGATACCACTCCGTTCCCTCGCCCGCATTGGGAGGCCCGGGAATGTCCTCTTTGACAGGCGTTAATGTCTCCGGCAATTTGCGAATGGGCCTGTCGGGCAGCAACTCCACTTCCTGCGCGCCAACGTCGGCCACATCGTCGGTGCCATATGCTTCCTTCACCGCGTTCTCTGCGCGTTCGTACATGGAAAACGGCACACCCACTTCGAAGGCAGGATAGTTCCGCAAATTGAACAGGTGGTCGCGCCGGAATACGCTATTGTGCGGAATCCCCGCTTCATCCAGAACCGAGCACAACTCAGCATGCACGCGCGGATCTTCACCTTTCCAAAACGAGCAGAACGGATCCTCGTTCGGGTCTCCCGGCTCGGCCCCAACGCGATATTCCCCGGACTCCCCGCGTCGCCGAAGTTCGATGGCATCCTTGGGCAATTCCCACACCAGGTCAACGTCGCAATCGGCGCAATGGGTAAACCCCGGCCGATACTCCGCCTTGCATACTGGACAAAACATCTTCACTCACCCAAGTTGCGACGGCCGCGACCTGCTTCCCCTGTGATTCCGACGCTTGACGCGGCGCGCTGTGCCTGCAGCCTTGCGTTCTTTGCCAAAACAAATCCTAACCCCATCGCGGCGGCGGGCAAAATTGGGCCGGACCACTTCCAAGTCCTGAAGCTCGCGGAGGGTTCCTTTCGAGCCGTACGACGTGTTCCACGGCGGCCCAGCGGCACACCGTAAGCCATTGTAAATAGGCAGCTTGCCTCCATTCTTGCGCCGTGATGCTCTGGCTTGCCGCGCCCTGCCCTTTGCGTCTTTTTCCCCAGGTCATCCGTATTCACGTTAGTATGAGCGCACAAGCTTTCACCTTAACGGTTTCAAGTTCGCCGGTACTCTTTACCGGGCTCATGACTGACGAGCGCCAAACCCTTGCCGACGGCCTGCGGCGTCGCGATCCCAATTTACTCGATCGCCTTATCGAGCAATACCAGCAACGACTGTATCGGTACCTGGTGTTTCTGACCGGGGATACGGCGGTGGCGGAGGACTTGTTCCAGGAAACCTGGATTCGGGTGTTGGAGCGCGGCCATCAGTACAATGCCAAGTCCAAATTTGAATCGTGGCTGTTCGCCATCGCCCGTCATTTGGTGATTGACTTGTCGCGGCGAAAGAAACTGGCCAGCCTGGAAGAATTGGCCGATCCCGAGTCCAGCCAGCCGTACGAACCAGCCGACGACCGCGCGGCTTCGGCGCTGCAGCTTCTGGTCGCGCGAGAGAATGAGCAAGCCGTGCAGCTGTCTTTGCTGAAGATTCCGCCTTACTATCGGGAAGTGCTGTTGCTGCGCTTTCATGAAGAGCTTGCGCTCGATGAGATCGCCAATGTTCTGTCCACGCCCATCTCGACGGTGAAATCACGCCTGTATCGCGGGCTGGAAGCGCTGAAGTCTGTTTTGCCGGAAGGTGCCGCATGACGGAAAGCATGCATACCCGGGCGCAACGACTGCTGGCGCAATCGCTGGTCGAAGGACTTTCAGCAAACGACCAGGCCTGGCTCGACGCGCACCTGCGCGCATGCGCCAATTGCTCTGCGGAAGCGGCGCGGACGCAAGAATTGGTTCGTTCGTTCCGCAACGTGTCGGTCTTGGTGCCGCGTGATCTTGCGGCGCGCACACAGATGCGTGTTCGCCTGCGCGCTCAAGAAGCAAGCGAAACCTCCCCGAGCGGCATGCTTCTTTGGGTGATCACCGCAGCCAGTTGGTTGCTGGGAGTTTTCAGCGCTCCGCTGGTGTGGCGGATGTTCGCTTGGGTGGGGATGCGGCTGGATCTGCCAAAACCGTTACTGGAAGTAGGCTTTGTTCTGTGGTGGACGGTTCCGGCGCTGATTGCGGTGGCTGTCGTTCTGTACCAGCGCAGCACATCGCGCGGGGCACGCTCGTTGTAGCCGCCGAAAGAACGGCTTTTTTGCAGTTGTTGGTTGAAAGGAAATTATGTCCGACGCATTCAATGAACGCCTTCGCCTGATCCGCTTCCGCCGTAAGCGCGAGCAGAGCCGGTTCCGCGATGAGCTGCGCATTATTCCCAAGTGGCTGGTGTGGCTGTGCGTGGTGCTCTACGTCCTGGCTCTGGTGATCGGCATCGCGGTCAACCTGCAAGGTTTTCACACCGGCGGCGCCGTGTTTCCCGGGGATGAAAGCCTGCGCAACCAACCGTTCCTTTCCTGCCTTGCCCTTGCCGGCGCAATCACCGCTATCGCGGTCTGTCTGTCAGTGTTGCTGTTCATGCTCGGCTACGTTTACCGCGACGCCAAGCGCCGTGGGATGCATCCCGCGCTGTGGACCTTGCTGGTCCTGATTCTCTCGGGCGGCTACTTCTTCATTGGGTTGATCATTTACCTGCTGGTACGCGAACCGCTTCCGTACAATTGCCCGAAATGCAGTGCCACGGTGAACGCGCGATTCAACTTCTGCCCGAATTGCAAATACAACCTGCGTCCCGCCTGTCCACAATGCCAGCGGGAAGTTGCGGATGAAGACCGGTTCTGTCCTTACTGCGCGACAGAATTGCATCATGGCGACAACCCAACGGTAACCGCGGTTCCCAACACCACTCCGGCCTCATGATGGTAATTCCCATGCTTCTGCCTCGGCTGGCCCGCGGGTGCCTTTATAATTCGCCATATGCCGAGCGCGATATGCGTTGAACCACTTTCCAAACTCCATTGGGACACCGTGCGAACCATTTACCTGGAGGGCATCAACACGGGCAATGCGACCTTTGAACAAACCGCTCCGGAGTGGAAGGACTGGGATGCGGGACACTTGCCGGTTTGCAGGTTGATTGCCCGCATGGAGCAAGGCGTTGTTGGATGGGCAGCGCTCAGTCCGGTATCCAAGCGCGCGGTGTACCGTGGAGTGGCCGAAGTCAGCGTGTATGTAGCGGCAGCCGCGCGCAGCCGAGGCGTCGGCTGGGCACTCCTATCGCAACTGGTTGCCGGCTCGGAAGAACACGGAATCTGGACTCTCCAAGCGGGCATCTTTCCCGAAAACGTCGCGAGTATCAATCTGCACAAGCGCCTGGGTTTTCGGATTGTGGGTACACGGGAAAGACTGGGAAGCATGCACGGCAAATGGCGCGATGTGGTGCTGATGGAACGCCGGAGCACTCGTGTAGGCATTTAACAATGTCCCGGCAAGTCGCGCTGGATTTAAAAAAAACGCGGACATCAGACTCTTTGGACTGCGATCCCACTTAGGTATGGCGAGCCCGCGGATATCGAGGGGTGAGGAGTTTCTTAGCGCTTCTTGAGGACCACCGTGTAGCTGCCCTTGATTTCTGGGCGATCGATTACTTCAAAGCCCGCTTCCTTGGCCAAGCGCAACTCTGTGTCGAATTGCGACTCCTTTACGTGACCTTTTGGCTCAGCAAGCAACATCAGAGAAGCCGGCTTGGCCGACGCGGCAATCTCCCGAAAGAATCGCGCCGGCTCGGGCAGTTCATGGACCATGGCAAAAGCCAAGGTGAAGTCTACAGCACCAGCCAAATCGCCCACTCCCAGTGAATCCGCAGACACCAAGCGCGAGTCAATGCGGTCTGCCAAGCCTGCTTTCATGGCACGGCGTTTCAACTTGTCCAGCATCTTGGCCTGAACATCCACGGCCACGACGCGCCCTCGCGCTCCTACAAGGCGAGCGAGTTCCAAGGTGAAGAAACCCATTCCAGGTCCAGGTTCGAGAACAGTATGTCCTTCTCGAACGTACGGACCCACAACCTCCGCAGGTTTATAACGCATCCGACGCAGCGGCGAGATCAGCAAATATCCCAGCCACCAGGGACAAACGCGATGCGCCATGGCTCACCTCAATGTCCATCGCAACATGGGTCGCCCGTCTACTCAAGTACACACGCCACACTTCACGGTGGATATGTCACACTGCGCCATGGCGGAACGACACTTGTGGTGAAGGAATTGAATGGCTCAGGCGCGCTCGACCGCCAACGCTACCGCGTTTCCCCCGCCAAGGCACAAGGCCGCGATGCCGCGCCGCAGATTTCGGCGTTGTAATTCATATAACAGGGTGACCAGTATGCGCGCGCCGGACGCGCCTATAGGATGGCCCAGCGCCACCGCCCCGCCATTAGCATTCACTTTCTCGGGATTAAGTCGAAGCTGGCGGGTCACCGCAATAGCAGCCACGGCGAAGGCCTCGTTCAGCTCCACCAGGTCCACGTCTCGATCGCGGTCCCAACCGGTTTTAGCCAAAAGCTTTTCGACCGCATCGACGGGCGCCATCATGACCCACTTCGGCTCGACGCCACTGACGGCTTGCGCCACAATGCGTGCCAGGGGCTGCTTGCCCAAATTGGCGGCGACGCGTTCGCTGGTCACCACCACAGCCGCGGCGCCATCGTTGGTGCCGGGAGCATTCCCGGCGGTCACGCTGCCATCCTTCTTGAAGGCTGGTTTCAATTTCGCCAGAGCCTCCAGCGTGGTGTCCTCGCGCGGCGATTCGTCGTATTGGATGACCAGCGGTTCGCCTTTTTTCTGCGGAACCTCGATGGGCAAAATCTGCGCTTCGAAAAAGCACGACTTGCGGGCGCGAACCGCTTTTTGATGGCTTTCCAGCGCGAACTGGTCTTGTTCCTGGCGCGTGATTCCATACTTTTCCGCGACCAGCTCGGCGGTCATGCCCATATGGAAATTCTCGTAGGCGTCCCACAAGCCATCGCAGATCATGGCGTCGACCACTTTTTGGTCGCCAATGCGGTAGCCGCTGCGCGCGTTTGGCAGCAGGTAAGGGCAATTGGACATCGATTCCATGCCGCCGGCGACGACTATTTCGCTCTCGCCTAACCGCACCGCCTGCGCTGCCAGCGCCACGGCTTTCAACCCGGAACCGCATACTTTATTGATGGTCATTGCGGCGACTCGCGGTTCGCAGCCACCTTTTAGCGCTGCTTGCCGCGCAGGGTTCTGTCCCAAGCCCGCCTGCACCACGTTTCCCATGATCACTTCGTCCACTTGTTTGCCGGTGACTCCGGCACGACGGACCGCTTCAGCAACAACCTTGGCCCCGAGCTCGGTGGCGCTTAGCGACGACAGCCCACCCTGAAATTTACCGATGGGGGTGCGAACTGCGGAAAGAATGACGGGAGAATCCATGAATGTACCTCCAAAGTGCAGGCCCTGAGCAGAGTTGCACTGTACGGTTAGATGTGCCGAATGTCGAAAAAGAAACGAGACTGCCCGAGGATCGAGGCGCAAAAGCAACCAGCGGGCGGAGCTGGCTGCCGGAGCTCGACCGTGGCAACGTCTAACCTTGCTCGTCTTTGCTGGGGCCGTAGAGCGCGGGCACCGGCACGCCAGCAACGCGGTAAAACGTGGAAAGCTGGCCACGGTGATGAATCAAATGATTCATGACGAAGCCGCGCAACACCGCAATTTTGGGCATGGTGAAAACGGTATTGCCTGCATAAACGAAGCTCCACGGCTTCATCAGGGTCTCGTCGCTGGCACCGGCAATCGCGGCCCGCGCAGTCTTTACGGTTTCATCGAATTGCTTGAGGCTTTCGGCGCGAGATTTGACGGTGGCGGGTTTGTAGCTGGATTGGTCCAGCTCCAGCTTGTCTTGGTTCATGGTGGGAATGATCCACCCGGCCAACTCGGCAACGTGGCCGGCCAAGCGGCCCATGGTCATGCAAGTCTCGTGCGGGCGCCATTCGACCTTGTCTTCGGGAAAGCGCTCCAGCATTTTTCGGGTGGTGGCCATCTCACGATCGAATTCGAGAAGTAGTGACTGTGCTATCGGCATGATTATCGTTCTCCTGAAAAAAATTCGTAGAAGGAAGCGAGTGCGTCGAGTGTACTACGATTCTGAAACGGTTGTGTTACACCTGGCTTAGCGGGAGAATGTGCGGATGGCACACCAATTGACAACCTCCCATTTGAAAGATTCCATCGACCTGTTCCGGTATTACAAAAAGTTGACCGAGCGCTCCCTGGAACAGTGCCCCGACAACGGCCTGTTCACCGCGCTGGACCACGAATCCAATTCCATCGCCATTATCGTGAAGCACATGGCGGGGAATATGCGCTCGCGCTGGACGGATTTTCTGACCAGCGACGGAGAAAAGCCCGACCGCCATCGTGATTCGGAGTTCGAAGACGCGCCAAAAACACGGCCGGAATTGATGGCCCTGTGGGAACAAGGCTGGAAATACCTGTTTGACGCGCTGACACCGCTGTCCGACGCGGACCTGTCGCGCACGGTGACCATTCGCACCGAACCTCATTCCGTCACTCAGGCCATCAATCGTCAGATCGCGCATTATTCCTATCACTTGGGTCAGATTACCTTTCTGGCAAAACATTTTGCGGCACAATCGGGGCAATGGGCTGCGGTCACCATTCCGCGCAAACAGTCCTCAGATTTCAACGCCAGAGTTGCTGCGGGCGAGGCCTCGCAACGATAACGCTTTCTTCTGCACCACCTGATCCGTCGAATTGGCCTGTTTCGGCCATTCCTCAGTAAACTAAAGCCAGCATGCAGAAAACGCTATTCGATCTCGGCAAGCCCGAAACCGGCAGTGGGCTCCAACTGAACGACGCGCAGCGGCGCGCCGTGACCCATGGCAGCGGACCGCTTCTGGTCATTGCCGGAGCAGGAACCGGAAAAACCCGCGTCATCACAGAACGCATTCGGCATCTGCTCGAAAACGATGCTGGCCTGCTCGGCGAGAACGTTCTCGGCCTGACGTTCACCAAGAAGGCCGCTGGAGAGATGAAGACCAGGCTGGTGAAAGCCGTGGGGGAACGCGGCAAGGACGTGGTTCTGGCGACGTTCCACTCGTTTTGCGAGACCATCCTCAAAGAAGTCGATCCCAATCGCCTGGCGCTGGAATCGGTCGATCACTGGATTCTGCTGCGGCGGAATCTGGCTCGCTTGAAACTGGAGCGATTTCGCCGCTTGGCCGAGCCCGGGCAATTCCTGAGCGATTTCATCCAGTTTTTCTCGCGCTGCCAGGACGAATTGGTGGCGTCGGAAGACTATCAGGCCTTCGCCGATGAGTTGGCCGCGGAGTTGGAGGCCGAAAAAGGCCATCTCGACGACGACACTTACAGGCAGCGCCAAGAACACATTGCGTTGCAGCAAGAGATCGCGCGCGCCTATCACGCCAGCGAAGAGATTCTCCGCGATAAGCGCGCCATCGCCATCAACGGCTTGATCCCCGCAGCCGTCACCCTGCTGAAAAATGATCCGAAACGGCTACGCCATTTGCGTGAGCGCTATAAGCACATCCTGGTGGACGAATTTCAGGACACCAACATCGCTCAACTGGAACTGCTGCACCTGCTGGGCCATGATTCGCGCAACATTGTGGTGGTCGGAGACAACGACCAGGCTATTTATCGTTTCCGCGGTGCTTCGTTCGGCAGCTTCAAGCTGTTTTTGGCGCGCTTCACGGATTGGAAGCACGGGCAGGATTCGGCGCGCTTTCGCGTGGCACTGACCGAGAACTATCGCTCAACCCCGAATATCTTGCGGGTGGCCACACAGGCGATCGGCATGAACGAGGTCAGCCCGGAATTTCCGAAGAAAATACTGCGCGCCAATCGAGCCGAGGGCGAAAAGATCCGCGTCGTGGAACTTGATTCGCCCGAATCCGAAGCGACCTGGGTCGCCGGCGAACTGGAACGGCTGCATCGCGCCGGGCGGCGCTGGAAAGAGTTCGCGGTACTATACCGGCAACACGCACACCGCAATTTCCTGGTGGAGGAACTGTCGCACCGCAGAATTCCGTTCGTGATCAGCAAACTGTCGATCCTGGAGCATCCCCTGGTTCGCGACCTGCTGGCTTATCTCCGGCTTATCGCCTTTCCATATGACGATGTGGCGTGCGCCCGGGTGCTCTCCGCTCCTGCCTGGCATTTGAGTGCCGAAGACCTGGTCCGGCTGGCGGAACGGGCCGGCAAGAAACGTGGCACTTCGCTGTACGACGTGCTACAGACGCCGCAAGCGGAGTTGCCGTTCGCCCCCTCGCGGGGCGCCTCCAAGGAGCTGCTGGATTTTCTGGCGTGGCAGCGCAAGACGGTGCGGCGGCGGACGGCTCGCGAAGTTTTGGGCGATTTAGTGGAGTGGCTGGAAGTGCCGCAACGCGCCGCCAGTCAGGATCGCAAGTACGTCAATCAATTTGCGCAATTCGTCAGGGACTGGGAACCCAAGAGTGACACGGGCGCCTTGCCCGAATTTCTGGAGTACCTCGACTATTTCGAACAAGCCAATGGCACGGTGTGTCTAGAGGATGATGTACCGGATGACGCCGTACAGTTGATGACCGTGCACGCCGCCAAGGGGCTGGAATTCCCACACGTTTTCCTGCTGCGCGTGAATTCCAACGCTTTTCCCGCACGCAATCGGGCGCCGCTCTTCGAATTTCCAGTCCGGCTGATGAAGGAAGAGCTGCCCCAAGGAGACTTCCACATCCAGGAGGAGCGCCGGCTGTTCTACGTCGCGCTGACCCGGGCGCAGGAACGGCTAACGATCACCACGGTTTCAGAACGAAAGAACAAGGTGCCGGTGTTTGTCGAGGATTTGCTGATGGATCCGGCCCTAAAGCGGCGCGATATTCTGCAGTTGGCGCCGCGCGTGAAGAACCGCGATCACGACGTCACGACATTACCCACTCGCAACCAGGACTTGTTTCCGGCCACCGGCAGCGCGCCCAAAATCTTCACCCAGGTCGCCCACTGGGCCGAAACCTTTCAGCCCAACGTGCCCGAGCCGCTGAAGCTCAGCAGTTCGGCCATTGAAAATTTCCGCAAATGCCCCCAGCAGTACGCCTTCAGCTATCTTTGGTGTCTCAAGGAAGGGCCGCAAGCGATTCTGAGTTTTGGCAGCGTGATGCACACCACCATCCGGCGCTTCCTGGAACAAGTGAAAAAAGGAGTCCTGTTGCCATTCCAGGAGGTCCAACGCATCTACGAAACCGAATGGAGCGGCGCAGGATACGAAGACCAATATCAGGAGATGGAATACAAGAAGGATGGGCTGGAACAACTGAAGGCCTTTCATGCGGCCATACTGGAGTCGCCTCCGGCCATCCTGGAGCAGGAGAAAAGTTTCGAACTGCCGCTGGAAAACGATGTAATCCTGGCCGGCCGGATGGATCAGGTGAATAGCCTGGGCCGCAACGACGTCGAGATTGTCGATTACAAGACCGGCAAGCCGAAGAAGCAAGCCGATGGGAAAAAAGGGCTGCAGTTAAGCATTTACGCGCTGGCGGCCCGGGAGATTTTCGAATGGAACCCCACCCGGCTCGTGTTTCACTTCCTGCAGGATAACTCCTCGTTAGTCACCACCCGCGACCCCAAGCACCTCGACGAAGCAGAAAAGATCATTCAGGAAACCGCCGCCGACATCCGCGCCAAACAATTTCCCGCCAAACCCGGATTCGCGTGCCGCGCCTGCGCCTACACGCTAATCTGCCCAGCACACGAGGAGTGTCTGACCAGCCCGGCGGACTAACCGCGGCAGTGCCTTCGATCGCGCGATCCAGCTAGGCCTTGGCTATTCCAGCCAAAAAAGGGCGCCTCGGCAAGCCGAAGCGCCAGCACATCCAATTTCGTTCGCAGCGAGACTGACTACTTCTCCATCATTTTTTTCGGGGCCTTCTTCGCGGGTTTCTTCGCTTTCTTAGCCATTTACTTCCTCCTCGTTCGTTGCTCCAGCGCAGCGCACGGACCGCGTACAGCTGCGCCTTGATACACCCGTATACGGGCGCACACGTCCACTGTCAAGAAGATTCCGCGATTCTCAGGTATTTCCGGGATTATTTCGGAGTAGCCGGCGCGATCGTTCCGCCGTAATACCCCTGGCGGGCCAAAACCGTGTAGCCCTCGCGCTTCACGCGCACCTCGATGGAGTGATAGTCGACCTGGGCGTCGCCCCCGCGCGGCGAATACGTCAAGATGTACTGATTGCGTGCTTCCTCGGTAATGCGGGAGTAAAACTCCGAAAACGTGTCCTCCTTGGCCCCGTAGAAGATGTCGCCACCGGTATCGGTCGAATAGCTGACCAGCCGGGTGAACTTGCGGTTGAAATAGGTACCGCCCGTGGCGACGCTATACACAATGATGCCCTGGCGCAGCAACTCCTGCCGGACCTCGTCGTACTTGTGGGTATTGAATTTCGCGCCATTCTGGCCGTCGGAAATCAGCAGGATGATCTTCTTACGCTTGCGGCTGTCGCGGTCCTTTAGCAAAAGGGCGGCGTCATACACGGCATCGTCGAGCGTTTTATCGGATTGACCTTTGATGGCCTGCAAGGAGGGATTAGCCGTGGACAGGGGCGCGCCTGGGGCAGGAGCGTTGTTGATGGTCGGCCCGCCGAATGGGTCGCCGGGAGGCGGCGAAGAGGTGCGCGAGGCCAGTTCGGTCCGGCGAAGTTCCACCACCAGCTTATCCTGATCGGTAGTGAAACCTTTTCCTTCATGAAATTGCTGGTCGAAGCGGCAGACGAAGGCTTCATCGTTGGGGCTCATGCCACCCACGATGGAGACCAGGCTAGGCTCGACCTGTTGCTGGTCTTTGGACCGCAAATCGTTGTCGATCAGCACCACCATAGAGATGGGCATAGCTTCGGTACTCAGCCGCTGAATCTGTTGTTCCACACCGTCTTGCAACACCCGAAACTCGTCGCGCTTCAGGTCCGGCACCAAATTGCCCCGACTATCTTTCACCGTTACCGGGACCTCTACGATTTGGATCGTCGTGGAAATAGTCGGATTTCGGCGCTGCCCGCCGGGTGTCTGTCCGGCGTTGCTCGCAGGCGGGTTGGCCGGAGTTGCAGGGGGATTCTGTGCTAGCGCACGGGGGCCATAAAGAAAACAGGTCCAGGCCAACGCGAACAGTGCGGTTTTTCGTGGACTTTTCATGATGGTGAAGCCAAACTCTCCGTGCACAGAATGCTTGCATTCCGGCAGCATAATAAGACGCATCCCACTGGGCGGGTCGTTGCATCGAACCACTACAGACACCTATGCTTGTGCCATACATGGTTCGGACCATGCCTGGTAGACCGGGCCAGCGTGAACTTCTTTAAGGATACCCACAAACGGTGAGATTCGGGAATGGCGAGATGCGATTAACCAAAAGAATTGCGGTGCGAGGGTTGGCCTGCGTGGCTGCTCTGGTGTTGGCCATACCAGCTCTTCCCCAGCAGGAACAACAGAATCGGGCCAGTCAGGGCCAGACTCCCACGATTAGAGCGGAAGTGAATTTGGTCAACTTGTTTGCCACCGTGCGCGACAAAAATAAGCGCATTGTCACTGATCTGAAACAAGACAACTTCAAGGTTTTCGAAGACAATCACGAAGAAACCATCGCCTTCTTTTCCAAGGAGATGAACCTCCCCATCACCCTAGGCCTGCTTTTGGACACCTCCGGCAGCGAACAGTACATGCTGGGATCCATCCAGGACGCCGGAGCGCGCTTTCTCCATCGCATCTTGAAGAAGGGCGATGAGGCCATGGTCATCTCTTTCGACTCGGATGTAGACCTGCTCGCCGACTTTACCGATGATCGCAGCATCCTCGACCGTGCCATCAACAAAGCGCGCATCAACATCCCCGGCGGCGGCTATATCGCCGGCAATCCGGGTCCGGTGGGTGGCCAGGATCTGGTCGGCACGGCGCTATACGATGCGATTTACCTGGCGTGTAGCGACAAACTGAACGGCGAGGCCGGGCGCAAGGCCATTGTGGTGGTTACCGATGCGGAGGACGAGGGAAGCAAGATCAAGCTGGAGGAAGCCATTGAGGCCGCACAGAAGACCGACACGGTCATCCACGTGTTATTCGTCGCCGACCGTCATTTCGGTGGCGGCAGGCCTGACGTCGCGCACAAGCTGGCGGAAGAAACAGGCGGCCGGATGATCGCGGTGAACTCCGAGAAGAAGTTCGAAGAAGGGTTCGACCAAATCGAGGAAGAATTGCGCAGCCAATACACTCTCGGTTATTACCCCAGCAACACCACCAAAGACGGCAAGTTCCGGCGAGTCCGCGTGGATGTGGACAACCACGACTACAAGGTGCTGGCCCGCAAGGGTTACTACGCGCCGCGCGCTCCTCGAGGCTGAAACCACCGCCCCTCAGTGCTTCAGAAATTTTCCTCCCCTGCTCCAATGACTGCGCTTGCAGTTTTTGAGATTTCTCTTGTGCCCGAACACAGATTGACCTCCATTCGAGCCTTGGCTAGTATCCCTAAGTACTGTCGGTGGACCGCGTAACGCGCTCTATGCTCAATCAAACAATCGGCCACTATCGTATCTTGCGCCAGCTAGGCAGCGGCGGCATGGGGCTGGTGTATGAAGCTGAGGACACCAAGTTGGGCCGGCGCGTGGCCCTCAAGTTCCTCCAGGACACCAGCACGAAAAACTCGGCCAGCATGGAGCGTTTTCTACGCGAGGCGCGTTCTGCGTCGGCCCTCAATCATCCCGGCATTTGCATCATCCATGCCATCGAGGAGAACGAAGGCCAGACTTTCATCGCCATGGAACTGCTGGAAGGCGAGTCGCTGGACAAGGCTCTGTCGCGCGGGCCCCTGCCCGTGTCCCGTGTGATCAGCATCGGGATCGAGATCGCCGATGCTCTCGACGCCGCACACAAAAAAGGCATCATCCATCGCGACATCAAGCCCGCCAATCTGTTCATCACCGAACGCGGCAATGTCAAAATCCTGGACTTCGGCCTGGCCAAGCTGCTCGAGCCTGACGGTTCAATGGAGGGCGAGACCATTGCCCCCACCCAAGAAGCACTCCTAACTAGTCCAGGAACCACCGTCGGCACCATTGCCTACATGTCCCCAGAACAAGCCCGTGGGGAGAGCGTGGACGCTCGCAGCGATCTGTTCTCCCTCGGTTCGGCTCTCTACCAGGCGGTCACGGGAACGCTGCCGTTCCCGGGCTCAACCAGCGCGGTGATCTTCGGGAACATCCTGCACACCGCGCCAACTTCGCCGGTGCAATTGAACTCCAGCGTGCCCACAGAACTGGAGCGCATCCTGAACAAGCTTCTCGAGAAGGACAGGGACTTGCGCTACCAGGTTGCCGCCGAGGTTCGCGCGGACCTCAAGCGCCTGCAGCGCGAACTCGAGCCCGGACGCGTCAGCTCGGATTCCTCCGTGGCAGCGGGACGCGCTGCCAGCGGCACAGTTCGGGCGGCAAGCGCAGCGGCCGTGCCCACAGCCTCGGCCAGCGGCACGCACGCTGGCAGCGGCAAGGTTTTGGTCGAGGCGGCTCAAAAGAACAAACTCGGCGCCGGCCTGCTGGTGCTGGCAGTGCTGGTGATCGGCGCGGCGGCGGTGTATGGGGTGTACACCTTTGTGAAGATGGGCCAAAAGCCCAAGGCCCTGGCCTTCGAAAAATTCTCGATTGAGAACGTCTCCAATAACGGGCACATCTCGCAAGCGGCCATTTCGCCGGATGGCAAGTATTTGTTGCTGGGGCTCGAGGAGGCTGGCCAGCAGTCCCTTTGGCTCCGTCACATCCCCACAATGACCAACAAGCAGGTGCTGGCGCCGGCATTGACCCGGTACCAGGGGCTGTCTTTTTCTCCGGACGGCAACTACATCTATTTTCTGCGGCGTGATGAATCCAACGAGGCGGAATCGCAATTGTACAGCGCCTCGGTGCTGGGCGGAGCCCCTCGCGTCATCGTTGACGACGTGGATAGTCCGATCAGTTTTTCGCCGGACGGTCAGCATTTCGTGTTTTTGCGGGAATTACACAATTCCTCCAACTGGGATTTGTGGATGGCAAAAAGCGACGGCACTCTGGAAAAGGCCGTTTTTCGTAACCGTTCGTTGCTGAGCGACAGCTACGTTCCGGCGTGGTCTCCCGATGGGAAAGCGATCTTGATTTCGATCGTCCCCAGTATGGCGGGAAGGCCTTCTCAGCTAACCAAGGATGACTTGGGCGGGTTCCTGGCGGTGGACCCCGACACCGGACAAGACCGCGTGGTGGCGGTCTCACGCGAACGGCTTTATCACGCGCCGATTTGGATGCCGGACGGGAACGGATTGCTCGCCACCGAATATCAGGTCGACGCCGAGCATCTGCAGTCGCAAATTGGTTTCATCAATTATCCTTCGGGCGAGTATCGGCAGCTGACTGCGGACACCAACGACTACAGCAATTTGGGCATCTCCAAGGATGGCAAAACTCTGGTGGCGCTGCAGAGCCGGCTTCGCTTTCAGATCAGCGTGGCGCCGGCCAACGAACCGGATCGCGTGCAAGCCGTTCCCTTACAATCGCAACTGCCGGTCTGGCGCTGGACTTGGATGCCGGATGGCCGCTTGCTCGTTCCGCAAGGACCTGACCTGAAAGCCGTGACCATCAAAGGTGAAGAAACAATTCTGCATTCGGACTCCAAGCACCTGGCGGATCAGGTGGCCATCTGTGGGGACGGCCGTTACGTGGCTTTTCGGCAGATCGGGAGTTTGAGCGTAGCGTCGGCCAACCTGTCGCGCATGGATGTAGACGGCACCAATCTCAAGCAACTGACCACCGGCCTGAATGATCGCGAACCGGCTTGCCCCAAAACTGGGCAATGGGTCTATTTCGTGGACAACATCGACAATCGCTATGTCAAGCGCGTCCCGATCGATGGCGGCACACCGGAAACGGTGGTGAAACACGCGGTGGGCAGATTCAGTGTCTCGCCCGATGGAAAGGAGATCGCTTCACTTGAGGTGCGGGAACTGGATCACAAATTGATGCTTCGCATCGACAATGTGGACACCCACCAAATGTCCTACCATGATATCGACCCGCACGCATTGCCGTGGCATCAAATTTCGTTTGCTCCTGACGGCAATGGCATTGTCTACGTGGTGCGCGAGAAGGGCGTCGACAATCTCTGGCTGCAACCCCTCGACGGCAAACCCTACCGGCAATTAACCCATTTCGACAAAGATCAGATCTTCCGGTTCGTGTTGTCGCCCGACGGCTCTCAGATTGCCATTGAATCCGGCCGGGTCGAATCTGACGCCGTGCTGCTGCACGACGAAACCAAAACCAAATAGCATCAGAGCCTCACGCTTCGCGATAGAAACGGAAAATCAGCAAAATGCCGTCGGGAAGAGAGTTTACTCGACGCAATCGCTAGCCCTTACTTCGGACGCGCAAGAACAAATGCCAGGATCACGACCCCGCGGGCTTCGGGGAGCTGATATCTCCATTGACTCTGGCATAGTAACCGCGGCGCGCTCGTACCTGATAACCTTTGTGCTCCGGCACGTCCACCTTGATCTTGTGATACCTGCCATCGACGGAGTGGTTGGTGGGATTGTAAGCAATGGAATACTGATTGCGCAGTTCGTCGCCGATGTCCTGGAAAGACTGGTCAAGATCGTCCACGTGATAAGGGTAGAACGCGCGTCCACCGGTTTCGTCCGCCAAGTCCTGCAGGATCTTGTCACCTTCGGTCAGGTGATATTTGCGGTTTCCGGTGCGCTCATTGCCTGGATTGTCGAGCGCAACCCATTGGGTGCTGGTGCTGATGGTGTAAATAACCACACTGGTCCGTTGCGCCATCTCGATGGCTTCCGCGCGGGTGTGCGTGGAAAGATTATCGTCGCCATCGCTGATCAGAATCATCACGCGCCGTACTACGTCGGGCTGGTCACCCGGTGGACGCGGGGGGTGATTCAGTTCGTGGGTGCACGCGGTGTAGATGGCGTCGTACACCGCGGTGCCGCCACCGGCACGAGTCCGCAAAATGTGATCGCGCAGCAGCCCGGTGTCGCCGGTGAAGGCCTGTATGATCTGCGGCTCGTCATCGAAGGTCATGACGAACGCTTCATCCTTGTTCCGGCGCAGCACGCTGAACAGGAAATTGTTCGCGGCGTCTTGTTCGAACTTCAAGCGGTCGCGGATGCTGTTGGAAGTATCCATAAGCATCCCGATGCGCAGAGGCAGATCGCTTTGCTTGCTGAAATATCGAATGTCTTGCGGGACGTTATCGTCCGTTACTTTAAAGTCGCCTTTTTCCAGGTCCGGGACCAATTTGTTGCGGCGATCCAGCACCGTGAACAGTACATCCACCAGGTTCACAGTGACGGGAATGGTCGTCTGGCTCTTTTGGATTTGCGGCTCTTGAGCAGGGGTTGCGGACGGCTGCGGCGGAGACGCCGGATGCTGGGTCTGCTGCGCGAAAAGCGCCGCAACTCCGCACAGCAGCGCAACCACCAGCAATACGCTGGATTTGGTTTTCATCTTTCTTGATTATAGAAAGGCCTTGAGGGCAGCGTCAATTCGACCCTGATTCTCACCCGTGGCTGCACACAATCTGGCAAGGTACTGGGTCAGTTCGTGGGGCAGCGCGGCCGAAAGTTCGATAGTCCTGCCGGTATGCGGCTGAGCAAATCCGATTTGGGCAGCATGCAGGAAATTGCGGCCTAAAGGTGGCAGGGTGGTACTGCCGGCGCGCAACTGCTGAGGAGCCCCGTATAACGTGTCGCCCACAACCGGATGCCGCAAGGCCGAAAGGTGCACGCGAATCTGATGGGTGCGCCCGGTGTGCAGTTGTATCTCCAGGAGCGTGGCGCCGTCGATCCGGGCCAAGACGCGCCAGTCGGTTCGTGCCGCTCGTGCGTTAGGCGCCGGCATGGCGCGTCGCGTGGTCATACGAGTCCTGCGGACAGGATCACGCGCAATCGGTAATTCAATTCGCCCCTTCTCTCCCGGCATATCGCCGTGCACCAGGGCGACGTACACCTTATGGATCTCGCGCCTCCGAAAAGCTTCCGATAATTTGCTCTGCGCAAAATCATTTTTCGCTACCAGGACAATCCCGGAAGTTTCTTTGTCCAGCCGATGCACGATCCCGGGACGCAAGGGATCTTCGGAGTGCGCCAGCGATTGTCCCCGGCCCAACAAGGCGTTCACCAGCGTGCCGTGCGAGTTCCCTGCTCCCGCGTGTACGTTCATCCCCGCCGGCTTGTTCACCGCAAGTACGTCCTCATCTTCGTAGAGCACCTCGAGCGGGATGGCCTCGGCTTCAGCCCGCAGCGGTGGCCGCAGCTGCGGCACCACCCTGATCACGTCGTTTGCCCGCACCTTATGCGAATCTTTGGCCGGCTTGCCATTCAGCAGCACCAAACCTTCCCGGACCAACTCCTGCACGCGGGTGCGCGAAAGTTCCCGGCAATGTTGCACGATGACACGATCAAGGCGCTGCCCGGCTTCCTCCGAGGTGGCCGCAAATTCCAGCGGAGCAATTTGCATCACGCCGCGAGTGTACCGCAAAGCTTGTTCGTCTTCGAACAACACAGGTCCCTCTTTCGAATCGGTGGGTGAGGCTGTGGAGCGGGAGCTGGGTAGATTTGCTATTCTGCTGTCTGTGAAAGCGTCCCCACGGCAAAGCACGGTTGTTTTCGTCTGCTCGGCGGCTTTAGCAACGAGTCTAGCGATTTGCAGCAACCCGGTGCGTGGCACGGTGTGGGCGTCCGGCAATCCACAAAGTGCGTCGCAGACACCGGTGGCGCCATCAGCCAACCAAACGCAAGCGGCGCCGGCGAATCCCTCAGTTTTGTCCCCAATTCGGCCGGCGCCCAGCGTGGGCTTGAACCTTGTGGTGCTTGATCCCGCTCATGGTGGAACCGACTTAGGCGCGCGCGGTACCGAAGGCATTCGCGAAAGCGACATCGTGTTGCAGTTCGCAGCCCAGGTGCGCCGGGCCCTGGAATCTCAGGGCTTTCAAGTTATCCAGACGCGCGAAGGAAACGATAACCCCTCGTTTGACGATCGTTCAGCGCGAGTGAACGCCCAGCGCGGAGCGGTTTTCATCACTCTGCATATCGCCTCCACCGGCCTGCCCGGGACTGTGCGCACCTATGTGATGCCCGAAATGACCCTTTCGCACGATCCCTCCGGGTTGCTTCCTTGGGATCACGCACAGGCGCCGTTTGTGGTGCTGAGCCACAAATTGGGTGACCTGGTGCAAGCAGAATTAGCGAAGCGCTTCAAGGGCTCTCCTGAGCTGGCGCTGGTAGCCCCCATTCGCCAACTGCGCACCACTGCGGCTCCGGCCATCGCCGTGGAAATCTCCAGTGTCACGGTGGAGGAGCGCAGCGAGTTGGACCGCATGATCCCCGGAGTGGCCGAAGGGATCGCGCAGGGTGTAGCGGCGTTTCGCCCATCCTATGTGGTGCCGACACTGTCCGGCGCTCCCCCGGCGAGCCAGCCATGAACTCCCAATGGCGCGTCTGGTTGACAGGGGCCCTGTTCGTTGCGGTCGTTGGCGGCGCGATGTACTTTCCTGACCTGCGCCGGCAGGTGTACAAGGCCAAAACCATTACCGAGAAGACCGCGGAGCAGGCGCGTCGTGAACTGTTGCCGCCTGCCCCGGTAACCAGCGGGGAGCCTCGGGTCAAAGCAAAAATGTTCTGGGGATCGCGGGAAGGGGACGCCATGCTGGTGCCCGTTACTGTGGAACTGCCACTTTCCAACGACCCCTCGTTGCGCGCCAAACAGGTTCTAAACACGCTGCTTGCCGGCCCGGTCGATCCTGAAGCCCGCACGTTGCCCCCCGACGCAGCCTTGCTGGCCTTCTATATCTTGCCCGACGGCACGGCGGTGGCCGATTTTTCCGAGGCGCTGGCCACCTCGATCCCGTCCGGAATTCAAAGTGAACAATTGGCCGTAGACTCGATTACCCGCACGCTGGAAGCGAATGTCCCTCAAGTACAACGCCTGAAGATACTCATTCATGGGCAAGAGGTGGATACTTTGGCCGGCCACTTGGATTTGACGCAGCCATTTCAAGTCACCAGCGCGCCCGTCGAGCCCGCGCCGCGTTCCCGCGTGTCGGTCCTGACAAGGCCAATCCAAAAAGCCTACGATACGGTGAGGCGCGCAACGAAGCGCCAGTAAGTGGAAGCCGCCTAATTCCGCGAATCAGGAATCGTGGCCAGTACGCGTTCGTGAGCGGCAAGGCCGTAGCGGCAGCCGGTTCCGCTGACCTGACGCACACACCCATAGCCGTAAATTCCATTCCGGACTATTCTTGATCCGTTCACTCCAACGGAATCCGTCCAGGAGGGCCCTTGAGAAGCGACGGCCGCGGCCGCGATCAGATTCGAGCATTGAAACTCACCCCGGATTTTATTTCTCAAGCCGAAGGCAGTGTGTTGATCGAACTGGGCAAAACCCGCGTGATCTGCACCGCCACGGTGGAGGACGGAGTGCCGGCTTTTCTGAAGGGCACCGGCAAAGGTTGGATCACCAGTGAATATGGCATGCTGCCGCGAGCCACCGAGGAGCGTACACAACGCGAAGCGACCCGTGGCCGGCAATCCGGACGCACCCAGGAAATTCAGCGCCTCATCGGCCGCTCGTTACGCTCCGTAACCGATCAGGAAGCGCTGGGCGAAAAGACCGTTTGGATCGATTGCGACGTGATCGAAGCCGACGGGGGCACGCGGACTGCCTCAATCACCGGCGCTTTTGTGGCTCTGGCGCTGGCTATGGAACGGTTGGTGGCGGCCGGAATGCTGCGCACCTTACCGCTAATCGATACCGTGGCGGCCACCAGTGTCGGAATTGTTGATGACGTATCGCTTCTGGATCTATGTTACGAAGAAGACTCCCGGGCCGAAGTAGATATGAATGTGGTCATGACCGGAAGGGGCCATTTTGTGGAGATTCAGGCCACCGCCGAGGGCCGGCCGTTTACGGGTGGGGAAATGCAGGATTTGTTGGCTCTGGCAGCGGCCGGCATTCGCCGCTTGGGTGAAGAGCAACGCGCCGTGTTGCCGGCGAAGTTCCTGGGCGGCCGATGAGCGAGCCACCGGCCGCACCAAAACTGGCGCTAGCCTCCGCGAATCCCGGCAAACTTCGGGAATATCAGGTGCTAGCCTCCGGTCACGCGGCGAACTTGGAGTGGCTGCCGGGATTTGCGGCTGTACCCGAGTTCCCCGAGGACGCACCCACCTTTGCCGAAAACGCCGCCGGAAAGGCGCTCTATTATTCGAAACATTGCGGAGAAATGGTGTTCGCGGACGATTCGGGCCTGGTGGTTCCGGCGCTAGGTGGGGCGCCAGGCGTATTCTCCGCGCGCTATGCGGGCCCTGGCGCCAGCAGCGCGGCACGCAACGCAAAGCTGCTCGCAGAATTGCGTGGGAAGAACGGCGCGAACCGCGACGCGCACTTCGTTTGCGTGATTGCGTTGGCTGTGCGTGGCCGGTGCCTGGCGGTCGTTTCGGGCAAGGTGGAAGGCGAAATCCTTGAGGAGCCGCGTGGTGTAGGCGGGTTCGGCTATGATCCGGTATTCTATTTCCCACCGTTGCACAAAGCCTTTGCGGAATTGACCGCTGAAGAGAAAAATCAGCACAGTCATCGAGGCAAAGCGTTTCGTCGTTTGATGGAAATTCTGGAACAGCAATCTTGATGGCAGGTCACAGCACAAGGCCCCGGGAAGAGGAACAATGCCGGTAAGCAAAAAAAAGTCCGTAGCCAGAAAAAAAACCGCCGCTCCAACGAAACCAGCCAAGGCCAAGAAGAAAGCGTCAGGCGCCGGTACCGATCCTAAATGCATCGCCGCTATCCTGGATAAGCTCGATCAAGCCTATCCCGACGCCACCTGCGAGTTGAAGCACGAAAACCCTTTCCAGTTGTTGATCGCCACAATTCTTTCGGCACAGTGCACCGATGTGCGAGTTAATGAAGTGACCAAAGAGCTTTTCCAGAAGTACACCAAGCCGCAGGACTTTGCCTACGCAAATCCCAGCGAATTGCAAAACGAGATTCGCCCCACCGGTTTCTTCCGCAACAAGACCAAGTCCATCATGGGCGCCAGCAAGGCCATCGTCGAGAAATTCGCCGGCCAAGTGCCTCGGACCATGGAAGAGATGCTGACGTTGCCGGGGGTGGCCCGCAAAACCGCCAATGTGGTGCTCGGCACCGCTTACGGCATCGCGTCTGGCGTGGTGGTTGATACCCATGTGATGCGGCTGTCGCAACGCCTGGATCTCACTCATAACCAAGATCCCAAGAAAATTGAGCAGGATTTGATGGCCATTATCCCCAAGGAGAAATGGATCATTTTTTCGCATCAACTGATTTGGCATGGCCGGCGCGTTTGCGTGGCCCGCAAACCCAGGTGCGTTGACTGCAATCTCGAAAAGATCTGCTACTCGAAGGACAAAACCGTCTAAGAACCCGCTAAACACTGCCGTGGTTCAATGTGTTTGTGAATCCCGTTCGATCGGTTATCAGGGCTGGCTACTACTTGGCTGCGAAGACGGCGGCTGGGCATCTTCCCGCTGTGGTTTTTGTGCCGGCGGTTGGGCGCTGTTCAGGATGGCATTGAAGTCGGGATGATTCGCAGGTGCTTGTCCGCTGGTGCCACCCATTGCCGGGTGACCGGGAGGCAGGCTGCCTTGCGGCGGCATTTCCCCGGGACCGGGATGCTGCATACCGCCGGTCGGCTGGCCTCGTAGCACCACCCATTCGTTGTCCTGTTTCTGCAGTTCATAGCTGAGCTGCATGGCAGGGACATTGGGATCGCCATTCTTCGCGCGAATGTCCACGTTGGCTTGCGCTTTATCGCCGTCGATGGTGGCTTTGGTGATCGTGATGGTCATATTGTTGACGTTTAACCCGCTCATGCCGGCGATGTGTTTGATGATTCCCGCGCGAATAGCTTCCTTGTTGTCCACTGCGGATTTGCAGCCGCTGGTTGACAGCAGAAATGCAGCTATAAACGCCGCCAGTAACGCCCGGCCCATCGAGATTCCTTTCGCAAGGACAACCAAACCAAGCCTAAAACGTGCTCCTCGATGGTAGCGCAACGAGTGCAAGAACGCGAAGCTGGCTGTTGATCTAACGTTAACCGCTAGGGGTCACGCGAATTGCACCCAGCAGCAACGGCAGGGCACATGCGCAGCGGTGTCGATCACAACGCGATCTGGCACAGTCGGCGCCTCTGGCCTCCCACTTTCCCGCCTTCGGAGGCCATGGAATACGCCGCAAAGGCGCACAATCATGAACCGGTCGTCGTGAGCTAGTCCAATCCAGCTCGGGTCCAACCGTGGGTGGATTCTTCAACCAACGTGTTTACTGGGCCGCTATCGTATTGCCCATCGAACCTGCGTCCCCGGCGCTTCGCGCACGTTTCCAAACACCCTCGAACATAGCCGGCACCCATTCGGCAGCGGGACATCTACTCCAACTGTCTTCTAAAAATGCGATTCGCCGGTCGTGAAAATGGCTGCTGGCGGAGCCGATATTGAGAACGAACAACGAGCCACGTGAAAAAGGACAGCCTTGCACAGCGCCTTCGGAGATTGCCTGACGATAAAGGCTGATCGGTGCGAATACACAGTCGTTCGCCACCGCCTCGCCGGACAGAGACGAACGAGTCTTCTCATCGGCGTAGAGTTGCCTCATACGTTCCAGACCTTTAACAACGTTGTGTACGGCGATGCCTATTGCATTGACGCCAGACAGATTTCCCCCGACCATGCCCGAGAGCAAGCGTTTAGCCCGGTGGACTTTGCCCGATAAGGTCCACCACACCAGCTTGGGCAGGTTTGTTAGTCTTGGTGCTTTTACAAGAACCTGCGCGGCGTGCCAGCTTTCCTCGGTGGCTACGAACTGCTCCGAAAACAGGCTGCCAAGGAGCTGCTGAACCACAATTCCTGCTACGGCGTCAGAATCACTATTCCTGACCCATTGAGCCAGCGCCTCCAGTTCAACCGGGCCCTTCCGGATGGAAGGAATTTTCGCCTCTAGCTCCTTCCACAACGCATCGCGTTCCCGGGCATCTTCGCTTGAAGCTCTGGGCGTAAGGGTCGGAAACCTTTTTCCATCGACCGACAGCGCAATCAGCGTGCGCTTTAAGAGGAACCAGTTTATGAGGCTCGTTGGAGTGTAGAACTCGCGATCAATGCTCGGATTCTCAACGATCTCCGAAATCTCTTTCGGGTCATCGACTTCGATTCGGTCAACCAGACCAGGAATTCGCCATCTCCTCAAGGGTCCGTCCTCCTCAGATGCAGTTTGGAATTCTATGTCCAGCCAGGAAAAAACAAAGCCAACCGCTTCTTCATAGTGCAACGGCATCCAACACAAATTGAGCAATACCAGAATTGTGAAGCTAAGCGCAAGCCTGCACTTGCCAAGAAAGCAGGCGTCGGTCTCTCCACGCTCGATGCATTGGAGAACAGGCGCTTAGGCGAGCTTGGCTATTCAAAAAGCACCAACATTGTCTCGGCCTGAGGCTGGAGCTGAAGTTGCAAGAAGCAATTGCGCGCCGTCGATGCTCGACGAACTCATGGAAGTGAGCTTTCTCTGTTGGCAAGTCGCGTATAATCAATACGCACAATCAGTCGGGGCGTAGCGCAGCCTGGTAGCGCGCCTGCCTTGGGCGCAGGAGGTCCCGAGTTCAAATCTCGGCGCCCCGACCAAAACATCCTCCATAGTTTTCTTTGGTTTGACCGCAAGCCGCTTCACCCAAGCTTCATCATTGGAAAACAGGCAGTCTGGGGAAAATTCAGGGGACCTGGATCATCCGAACCCGGGCGCTTTACGCCGTCATACTGACCTAAGGATTGTTGTCGCGGTAGGGACGACCATCGCTGATCGCCCCCCGCACAGATCCGTACAAGCGCGTTCACGCATACGGCTCTTACCCTGGATGAGTGGCGGCGAAGCGCGCGTCGGGATAAGGATGCAGAACACGGGGTTGAGGAATCCACCGGTGCAAGAG
>Ga0187782_10000422_pt1 | contig 28384 bp, 23 predicted proteins | sample 0715_SJ02_MP15_2_FD_132454 | JGI IMG/M metagenome (GOLD analysis project Ga0187782, IMG submission 132454) | Tropical peat soil microbial communities from peatlands in Department of Meta, Colombia - 0715_SJ02_MP15_20_MG | ecosystem: Environmental > Terrestrial > Soil > Wetlands > Peat | place... | reverse complement strand
TGGTGCGCCGGACTTTGCGACCAGCATAGGGTGTTTCCACGGGCGTCGGAATCAGGCGGATAACCGATTCTGAGGTACGGCCGTCCTGGCCCGCGGTCCCGCCGCGTCGGGCGACCACTGTAAGTACGCCGGGGACGCCGAGGTGCAGCTTGGGTCCGTTCGTCTGACCGCCGGAGGGGCTCCGGCGACGCGAGGCCCACATGACCAACACGACAATTTCGGCCGCATGGCCGTGGCGGGGTCGGGTATCGAGCATAGAAGGCGTCTATGCTGACTTCCCCGAATCCGGCCCGCGGAGACGGTAGTCGGGACGTCGATGGTAGATGACATCTTGAGATAAGGAGTTGACATGAGCTGGAGACACGTGATCGACGCGTTCGAGTTGCTCGACAGCGCCCGCGTTGACGGCGAGCAGGTGGCCGCGGCGTGGCGCGCATCGGGGATCACAGACGTATCGGTGACCCGTATCCGGGGCGAGAAGGGTTCCACCGATTTCGTCAAGGCGACGATCCCCGGGACGCTTGGAAAGAGCGCCGGTGGTGGAGCGCCCACGTTGGGGGTCGTCGGGCGGCTCGGCGGTCTCGGCGCCCGGCCGCAGCGTATCGGGTTCGTTTCCGACGGCGACGGCGCGCTGACCGCGGTCGCATGTGCCCTGACTCTCGCCGCCATGCGACAGAAGGGCGACGCGCTCCCCGGGGACGTGATCGTGGCCACGCACATCTGTCCCAATGCGCCGACCCAGCCCCATGATCCCGTTCCGTTCATGGGGTCGCCGGTGGACATGGCTCAGATGAACAGGCAGGAGGTCGACGGACGCATGGACGCGATCCTCTCCGTCGACACCACGAAGGGGAACCGGATCATCAACATGCGCGGGTTCGCGATCTCGCCCACGGTGAAACAGGGCTACATTCTGAGGGTGAGCGAGGACCTGCTGACGGTCATGCAGATCGTGACGGGGAGGCTACCGGCCGTGTTCGCCATCACGACGCAGGACATCACGCCCTACGGGAACGGTGTGTTCCACATCAACAGTATCCTGCAGCCGGCAATCGCCACGGTCGCGCCGGTGGTGGGCGTGGCGATTACCGCCGAGGTGGCGGTGCCAGGCTCCGCGACCGGGGCCACGCACCTTGAAGACGTCGAATCGGCCGTTCGCTTCTGCATTGAGGTGGCGAAGGCGTACGGAGCGGGCCAGTGTCACTTTTATGACGAGGCGGAGTTCGCGCGGTTGCAGTCCCTCTACGGGGACATGAGCCGGCTGCAAACACTGGGCGTCGGCGCGAGTTGACACATCGGCCGCGTCCTGGAAGCGGGGCAAGGGAGGGCCCCGAGCCTGTGTGACGGTCCGGGAGGAGGGTGGGTCGACGCGAAGGATCGCGTACCCCTCCTGGGACCGTGGCGGTCCGCCTCATCGAGTCTCGGACGGACTTGAATCCTTCCTCGAACCGATATTCGCGGACACGGAACTGGCGTACGCTTGGGGAAGATCACAGGCGAGAGGCGGTCGAAGCCCTATGCCTGTCAGCGTGAGGCTCTCGACGCCGAGGGGTGACACCTGGTCTTGCGCCCCGAGTGCTCGCTTGGAAGGGGGATACCGTGCAGATCACGCGTGAAGATGCGTTGAAATACCATGAGGAGGGTCGTCCCGGGAAGATTGCGATCACCGTCACCAAATCTTGCGCCACCCAGCGTGACCTTTCCCTTGCCTACACGCCGGGCGTCGCTGAACCGGTACGCCGGATCCATGAGAGTCCGCTCGACGCCTTCGCGTACACGTCGAAGGGAAACATGATCGCGGTCGTCAGCAACGGGACCGCCGTGCTCGGGCTAGGCAATGTGGGAGCGGCGGCTGCGAAGCCGGTGATGGAGGGCAAGGCGCTGTTGTTCAAGCGGTTCGCCGATGTCGATGCGATCGACCTCGAGGTCGATTCCAAAGACCCCGACGAGATCGTGCGCATCGTGGAAGCACTGGCTCCCACGTTCGGGGGGATCAACCTCGAAGACATCAAGGCGCCGGAATGCTTTTACATCGAGGAACAACTTAAGCAGCGCATCGACATTCCCGTCTTCCACGACGACCAACACGGGACGGCGATCATCGCGGGGGCCGCGTTGCTCAATGCCCTGGAGCTGGTGGGGAAGCGGATCGACCAGATCCGCACCGTGATCAGCGGTGCAGGCGCGGCGGCCATCGCCACCGCGGAATTCTTCGTCAAGCTCGGCATGCGGCGGGAGCGCCTCATCCTGGTGGACACCCACGGCGTCGTGTACGCGGGTCGCACCGAGGGGATGAATCCCTACAAGGCACGTCTGGCCGCACAGACATCGGCGCGCACGCTCGCCGAGGCGCTGGTCGGCGCGGACGCGTACCTGGGCCTGTCCATCGGAGGCCTCGTCTCCCGCGAGATGGTCAAGGCCATGGCCGAACGGCCCATCATTTTCGCCCTGGCCAACCCCGATCCCGAGATCACCTACGCGGACTCCCGTGCCGCGCGCCCGGACGCGATCGTTTCGACCGGCCGCTCGGACGACCCGAACCAGGTCAACAACGTGCTGGGATTCCCCTTCATCTTCCGGGGCGCGCTGGACGTGCGGGCGCGTGCGATCAACGACGAGATGAAGATCGCGGCGGCCCAGGCTCTGGCGGCGCTGGCCAAGGAAGAGGTACCGGACATGGTGCTGCGGGCCTACGGGCTCGAGAAGTTGCAGTTTGGGCCTGAATACGTGCTCCCCAAGCCGCTCGATCCCCGCGTCCCGTTGTGGCTGGCCCCGGCGGTGGCCGAGGCGGCGATGAAGACGGGTGTTGCGCGCCGGACCGTGGAGCTGGCCGCCTACCGCGACGAGCTGGCTCGGCGCCTCACGCGCGGTTGGGCCGTCATGGGCGTCGTGGTGCACAAGGCGCAGGCCTCGCCGCGGCGTGTCGTCTTCTCGGAAGGCGAGGAGCCGAAGATCATCCGCGCGGCTGCGATGATCACGCGCGAGCAGATCGCGCACCCGATTCTCGTGGGCCGCGAGGATGTGATTCGCGAGAGGATGCGCGAGCTGGGTGTGGCCATCCCGGTCGAGATCGTCACCCCGCAGACCTCGCCAAAGCTTGAGGGATACGCGGCGGCTCTCTACCAGTCGCGTCAACGGAAGGGGATCACGCTCCGGGAAGCCAGGGCGCAGTTGCTGGAGCCGAATTACTTCGGAGCGATGATGGTGCAGGCAGGGGACGCCGACGCGTTTGTCGCGGGCCTCACCTACCACTACCCGGACGTCATCCGCCCGGCCCTGCACGTGATCGGCCCGGCATCTGGGGACTCGCGCGTCGCCGGGTTGTATCTCGTCATGCTGGACGGCCATCCCTACCTGCTGGCCGATCCGACGGTCAACATCGACCCGACCGCCGAGGAACTGGCCGAGATTGCGATCATGGCGGCCGAGAAGGCGAGCGAGTTCAACATCAGTCCGCGTATCGCGATGCTGTCGTTCTCGAACTTCGGCTCGACGCGCCACCCGCGGTCGGCCAAGGTGGCCGAAGCGACCGCCCTGGTCAAGGCCCGCCGTCCGGATCTCATGGTCGACGGTGAGATCATGGCGGATGTGGCGCTGTCCCAGGAACTGCGGCAAGCGGACTACCCGTTCTCCACGCTGGTCGGGGAGGCCAACGTGCTGATCTTCCCCTGTCTGGAAGCGGCCAACACCGCGTACAAGCTGCTGCAGCGCCTCGGTGGGGCAACCACTGTCGGTCCGATCCTGATGGGAATGGCGAAACCCGTGCATGTGGTCAGCCGGGGTGCCGAAGTGACGGACATCGTGGACATCACCTCGATCGCGGTCGTGGACGCTCAGAACCTCGCGAGGCTGTCCGCGCTGTCGCGTGCGATGGCTTCAGCAAGCGATCCGGAGACCGGGCGGCGCGAACGCCGGTGACCGGGGATTGCTCGCGGCAGAGCAGAGGAGAGGGACCGGGTCGATAGCGTTCTGAGCGGAGAGGAAGGCGGGTGCGTAAATCCTACGCCACCGGAGGACATCCCGGGCGGGTGGAGGTGGCTGAACGTGGGCAAGAACGAGCGGCAGAACGTCGAGACGGTTCCACGGGACTACGGGGGGGCGTGCGGGCTCCATTGGGAAGGCAATGCCTGGTACGAGATGCTGGGCGCCACCTGCAGCACGCAAGAGACGCTCAACCCTGGAAATATCTGTCCCGTATACGCCTGCGCGAAGGAGCGGGGCGTCGCTCACTGCGGCGTCTGTCCCGAGTTCCCCTGCGACCTGCTGGTCAACTTGGCGGCCCAGTCCGGTCCGACGGACCCACGGATCGAATCCGCGGAGATGCGCGCCCGGTTGGGCGATGAGGCGTGGACCGAGTGGGCCCGCGGCCGGAAGATGTGGCTCACCGCCTTCTGCTCGCTCCGCGGAGGGCCCACCCACACGTAGCACACACTGCCGCGAAAGAACGGCAAGGAGGGGGAGGCGGCGAGGATCTACCCTCGCCGCCTCCCCGCGCCTCCCCGCGATCTCCCGGCGGGCGGTGGACGCGTTCCAGAAGCGTCAGGACATGCGGGGCCGCCCGGGAGACGTGATCCCCTTGGCGATGATCGGCATCGCCCCCACGAGCGTCAGCGCACCCGCGAAGAACCCCGCCGGAAGACCGGCGGCGGCGATGAGCACGCCGAAGACGATCGGGCTGATGATCATCGCGACACGCATCACGCCTTGACGGATGCCGAACGCGACTCCCCAGAACTCCGCGGGCACCGGCTCCGTCATGAGGTTCATCGTCATCGGGAGGGCCAGGCCCGTGCTGGCTCCCATCAGGGCTCCCGCGGCGGCCAGGGGCCAGAACTCCCGCAGAAACGGGGTGATCCCCAGTGAGAGCGCCGCGAGCCCGGTGGCGGCGAGCAACAGCCCAGTGTTGCCGAGCCGGGCCGTGCCGGGCGAGAGCAATGACCGGACGAGCATCGAGCTCAGGCTGATGGCGGCGAATACGGTCCCGATCAGCGTCACGGAGAGTCCAACGCTGCTCAGGTAGATGGGGTAGAACGACTGTTGCAGCGTTTGGGCCGCCATCGTCATGAACGAGATGAACAGCACGGCGCCGATTCCAGGCCGACGCAGGATAGGGACGACGAGATCGTAGGCGCTTGCCAGCGACGCGACCGACCTGGCGGTCGGGGGGACGGCGGACAGCACGTTGGCGATCGCGAACGAAGGCACCATGAGCATGCCGATGAGCGCGAACGCCGCGGTGTACCCGAGATGACCGACAATGGCCCCGCCGATCGGAGGTCCGACGACGGCCCCAGCGGAGCTCCACAGCGAATAGTAGCCGAAATTGTTGAGTCGCTCGCGCGGGGGGCTGATCGCGGCCACGACTGCCTGGGCCTCGACGGCGAAGCCAATGCTGCCGGCGCCCAGGAGCGCATACGCGATCGTGACAGCCCACACGTTGTGAATAGCCAAGAGCGCCACGGCGGCCAGCGCGTACGCCACGACCGCCGCTTTGGCGACGGCGGCGGCGCCGTGTTTGTCCGCCAAGGCGCCGGAGGGAATCGCGATCAACAGGGGCAGGACGCCGCTCACGCCGAGGACGAGTCCTACGACGGACACAGAGGCGCCGAGCGTGCCAAGGTACAGGGGCACGAAGGGACCGATCACGTACCAGGCTCCGTTCGATACCATTGCCAGGATGTTGTTCAGCAGCAGGAGAAAACGCCGGGTCGCCGCGCCGGTCGGAGCGGTGCCGCCGTACGCCATGGGGCGTTGCCCTACGTGATCATACGCGGGTACAGCCTGGCCGCCAATGCGACGAACACGGCGATCCCCAGGAGCAGCACCCCGAAGTCCAGGCGCAACCCGAACGCGCTTGTCCCCCCGGTCACCATGAGGGTTCGAAGTCCGTCCACTTGGTAACTCAGCGGATTGATTGTGGAGATGGTGCGCAGCCAGCCCGGCATCAGGCTCAGCGGGTAGATCGCGTTGCTGGCGAAGAACAGGGGCATGGTCAGGATCTGCCCGATGCCCATGAAGCGTTCACGCGTCTTCACCAGGCACGCCATGACGACAGAGAACATCGAGAAGAGCGCGGAGCCCATGATCACCAGGAGCAGCACGCCGGCAATGTTGGCTAGATGGAACTGCACGTGGATGTGCATCAGCAGCGTGAGCAGGTAGACGATGACGGCCTGCGACAGGGCACGGACACCGGCCGACAGCGCCTTGCCGAGCACGAGCGCCGTTCGGGTTGCGGGGCTGACCAGTAACTTGTGCAGGATGCCGAGGTCTCGTTCCCAAATCGTGGCGATGCCGTAGAAGATCGCGATAAAGAGCACGCTCTGCGCGAGAATGCCCGGGGCCATGAAATCCAGGTAGGGCAACCGGCCCGTGGGTACGCCCCGGAGCCGCGCCATGACCTGCCCGAATACGACCAACCACAGCATCGGCTGGATGGCACGGGTGAGCAGTTCAAGCGGGTCGTGTCGCAGTTTACGGATCTCCGCCCCGGCCACGGCGGCGACGTGACGGACAAACGTAAACGCGGCCGGCGGCTCAGGAAAGTCGGCGGGCGGTACGGCGGGCACGTAAGAGCTCACGGAAGCTCCCCTCCTGTTCGAGTTTGTCGCCGGTGAAGTGGATGAACGCATCGTCGAGGGTGGCGGTCGGCCCGACCCGGGCCTTGAGGCTCGCCGGCGACCCGGCGATCATCACACGCCCGTGATGCATGATGGCGACGCGCTCGCAGTGTTGGTCGGCCTCTTCCATATTGTGGGTGGTGACCAGGATCGTCATGCCGAGGCGTTCCCGGAGTTCGTGGATATGCTCCCAGACGGCGCGGTGCGCCACGGGATCGAGACCGACCGTCGGTTCGTCCGCGAAGAGCACGGCCGGGTGGTGCAGGGTGCTTTGGGCGATCTCCAGGCTCCTGACCATGCCTCCGGAGTAGTGGCTGACCTGCGTGTTGGCGGCGTCCAGGAGACCGATCATGGTCAGGGCTTCGTGGATGCGCTGGGCGCACTCCTTCGGCGGTACGCTGTAGAGCTGGGCAGACAGCAGAAGGTTCTCGTACCCGGTCAGCGCTCCGTCCGCGGACAACAGCTGCGGAACGTAGCCGATCCGCCGCCGCACCAGCGCAGCCTGCGTCACGACGTTGAAGCCGGCCACCCAGGCCTGGCCCGAGGTCGGCGGCAGGAGGGTGGTGAGGATCTTGATCATCGTGCTCTTCCCGGCCCCGTTGGGGCCGATGAGGCCGAAGATCTCGCCGTGCTGGACCTCGATGGAGACGCCGTCAACGGCCACGAGCGAGCCGAAGCGCCGAACAAGATCGCGCGTCCGGATCGCGCACGTCGCGGGCGCCGAGCCGTCGCCGCGCCGCCTGACATCGGGGAGCACTGCGTGGCTGGAGTTCGCTGAGTCCGTCACGGGCGCGTCACCTCCGCTCTGTCGCCAAACACGCGCGTCAGCGCGTGCAACGACTGGCGGAGTGCCCCGACCTGCGCGGACGAAAGGGCGGCCAGACGCCGTGCCGCGTCGCGGCGAGCGGCGTGCTTTGCGATGTCAAACTGCGCCGCACCCCGGTGAGTCAGCCGGAGCATGACCCGCCGGCGGTTGCCGCGGTCGATTGTGCGGGTGGCCCATCTACGCCGGACGAACCGGTCGATCAGGCCCGAGGCTGTGGATCTGGTAACGCCCAGGTGCTCCGCCAGTTCGGTCAGGGAGCAGTCCCGCTGCCGGTACAGGAACGCCATGACGCGAAACTGGGTCAAGGTGAGGGTGGGCAGTTGCGCGCGCATCTGTGTTCTGATGCAGCGGACCACCAACGGCGCGGTATCCACGAGCCGGGCGGCACACGCCGCGATTTCTCTCGAGCCCTGGGCCGGCGATTGCGGCGGGCCTTCTGCGACGATGTTCATGAGGCGCACTCCGAACTGTTCGTCATACGTACAATCTCTTCATACACCGAAGCGGGAGGCTCGCGCAATCGGGTCGTCACCCTATGAGTATTCCGCGAAACGGGACTGCCGGTGCCATGCGTCCTCGGGAAGTCTCCTGGAGCGACCATCGCAGCGGAGTCCGTCAGGGGTCGATGAGTCTCTCGCCGTGCGCCTTCTGTGCATGCTATCGGCGCCCTCCAGATGACCGGACGAGCGAAGCCGTGGCGCAGCAACTCCCGAAGGCGGGCAGGGGCGAGAATACGGTCGTTGCCCGATTCCTCCGAGGGGCTGGCAGGGCGAAAATTGAGATACAGCAGCGTTGGGTGAAGCGATGAGGGGCGCTGCGGGGGTGAAGTTGAACGCTCGGCCTCGGAGCCAGCACAGCAGGGAGATAAGGGGGGAGGACCGATGCGAATGGTGGTGGCTACGGACGGGTCGCCGCACGCCGAACACGCGGTCCTGTGGGTGGCTCGGTGGGCAAACAGACTGGCAGACACCGAGGTCACGTTGATCAATGTCGGAGACGTCCGGTTGCTCGCCGAACGTATGAAGCGAGGTGGGACCGATATCCTCGCCCATGCCGCGCAGGCGTTCACGGCGCAGCCCGGGAAAGTGAAAACGGTGTATCGATCCGGGGATCCGGCCGAAGAGATTCTGAAGCTTGCCAGGGAGATTCATGCGGACCTCATCGTGCTCGGGCGGCGAGGGCTTGGCCGGATTGGTGGGTTGATGCGCGGAAGTGTGAGCGACCGGGTCCTCCACGGCGCACACTGCGCGGTGCTGATCGCTCGCGAGGTCCCCGTGGTGTCGCGAGCGCACCCATCCGGCGGGATGTGATGTGGGCGTCAGCCTGTCTATAGGCCCGCGCCTACGGCGTGGGCCAAACGCCTTGGATCACGCCGCCGCGGGCTAGCGCTGCGACGCTGGCGGAGCAGTGACGCCGGAGGTGACGACGACCGAATGTGACGTGAGCGTGCGATGCAACGTTTGGGGGGTGCCCGCGGCTGAAGCGTTCCGGGACGGCCGGGAGCGTTGAGTTCCGCATACGCCCAACGGGGACACAACGAACATACGACATACAGCTCCGAATCCCGGTCGGTCCGGTCTCTCCGCTAGCCCTTTGCGCTCTTCGACACTCTGGCGGGTGAGCCGTGGCGCTTGGCGGCCCCGCGGTCGCGGCGGCTGTTCGGGAGCGGCGCCAAGTGTGTGACGTCGATCCCCCGCTCCACGAGGGTCTGCACGACATGCAAGGGGTACGGCGCATCCACCCGGACGACGGTCCACTGCGCTCCATGCATCCCGTAGGTGGCAACGCTCAGAATACCGGCCTCGCAGTCGCGCACCGTATTGACGATGTCCGCAAGCGCGTCGCCCTCTTTCTGACGGACCGTCAGCCGCGTTCCCCCACTGCGCAGCCCCATGATCTTGATGAACGCGTCGAACACGTCGCTCTCGGTGATGATGCCTACAAGGGTGCGTCGCTCAAGCACCGGTAGTGCTCCGATCTTGTGCTCGCGCATCAACACGGCGGTTTGTTCTATGGCGGTGTCCGGCGCAACCGTGATCGGGTCGGGAGTCATGACGTTGCCGACGCTCATGGCTTTCGTGAGGCGCGCCGTCGCGTCGGCGGACAACCGCCTGGCCGACGACGGGGACGCGCGCATCAGGTCGGTCCACGTGACGATGCCGACCAGGGTCTCACCGTCCATGATCGGGAGCCGGCGGATGTGTTTCGATTTCATCATGCGCAGCGCATCGTAGACCGATACGTCGCGGGTGATGGTGAAGACCTCTGCGGTCATGAAATCTCGTACCAGCATACGAAGAAGACCCCTTGTTCCCCAATCTAGTGGTTCTCACGGCCCTCGCCATCGGGTCTGGAGAGTATTTGGCGATCTTGCGTCAGGGTCGAAACGGCGCCGGTAGGTAGGGAGTTCCCCCATCCGGCGGCGCACGGGCGCTTCGGCGCGGCCTCACGAGACCCTGTGTACTGGCCGTCCGATGTGATACGGCCGCAGGCGGTCGAGCAGACGGCGTCGTACGCTTCACTCAGCGGGTGTACGTTCCTGAGCAGCCTCGCGAGCCTTATTGCGGCGTGGCGGCGTCACGCGCTTGCGCGTCGCGGACGGGGGCACGTGGCCTGCAGTCGGCTGGTTGCACGAGGTGTGAGTTGGGCGATGCGTGACGGGAAGAATAGAACCGGAAGTCGTGCGCCGTTGTTCGTGCGGATCACGGGTCCCGGATGATGGCCGGTATCATCGACGAAGCGTAGGAGGATCCCTTGGTGTTCGCCTGCCTCTGCTACGGAACGGAAACGCATCGATGAAGTCACGGAAACGTCCTGAGGCCCGCGCCGTCTCCCCCGCAATCGGGGCGCTGCTCGAGACGCAACGGTTCTTCCGGCGTGGCGAGGTGTCAGCCGGCGGCTGGGGTCTGTTGACGCGGGACCCCAGGGCATGGGAAGCCTTCTACCGGGACCGGTGGCAGCATGACAAGGTGGTCCGGTCTACACACGGGGTGAACTGCACGGGGTCATGCTCCTGGCAGGTCTTCGTGAAGGACGGGATCATCACGTGGGAGACTCAGGCGGTCGATTACCCCTCGGTCGGTCCTGACATGCCCGAGTACGAGCCACGGGGGTGTCCGCGAGGCGCATCGTTCTCCTGGTACATCTATTCTCCGCTTCGCGTTCGCTACCCGTACATCCGCGGCTCACTGCTCGAGTTCTGGCGGGCCGCACTGGCGACCCATCGTGACCCCGTGGCCGCGTGGGCGTCGATCGTTGAGGATCCCCAGAGAGCCATGGCCTACAAAACCCAGCGGGGGCGCGGCGGCTTCGTCCGAGCGGAGTGGGGCGAGGTCAGCGAGCTCATCGCGGCGGCGCACGTCTACACGATCAAGCGATTCGGGCCGGACCGGGTGGTGGGGTTTTCGCCGATCCCCGCGATGTCGATGGCCTCGTACGTGGCCGGGACGCGCTTCCTGTCGCTGCTCGGTGGCGTCATCCTCAGTTTCTACGACTGGTACGCGGACCTGCCGCCGGCGTCGCCGCAGGTATTTGGGGATCAGACCGACGTGCCGGAGTCCGGCGACTGGTGGAATGCGGGCTATCTGATGATCTGGGGCACGAACCTGCCGACCACGCGGACGCCGGACGCACACTTCATGGTGGAGGCCCGCTATCGTGGCCAGAAGGTCGTGGTGGTCTCGCCCGACTATGCGGAGCACACCAAGTTCGCGGACGAGTGGCTAGCGGTGCGGCCCGGCACGGACGGGGCCCTCGCCATGGCGATGGGGCACGTGATCCTCACCGAGTACTACGTCCGCAGACAGGTGCCGTCGTTCGTGGACTACGTGACACGCTTCACTGATTTGCCGTTCCTGGTGACGTTGCGCGAGCGCGACGATGTGTACGTGCCGGATCGCTTCCTCCGGGCCGCGGACATCGGCGACCGCGGCGAGCACGCCGAATGGAAAACCGTCGTGTGGGACGAAGGGGCCGGTCGGCCCGCGGTGCCGAACGGCAGCATCGGCTTCCGCCATGGCGAGGAGGGTGTGGGACGGTGGAACCTCAATCTCGAGGGGATCGTTCCCACCCTGACCCTCTACGGTCGCGAGGCTCGGGCGGTGCCGGTCGACCTCCCGAGGTTTGACGTGGGCGAGACCGAGGGCGGCGGCACCATGCGCCGCGGAGTGCCGGTGCGGGAAATCGGGGGCAGGCTGGTGACGACCGTCTTCGACCTCCTGCTCGCTCAGTACGGGGTCGCGCGCGATGGCCTCCCCGGGGACTGGCCGGCCGGGTACGACGATTCGCGCGTGCCATGCACGCCCGCGTGGCAGGAGCCGATCACCTCTGTCGACGCCGGCCAGGTCACGCGAATCGCCAGGGAATTCGCGCGCAACGCCGAGCGCACCGGTGGGCGCTCCATGATCGCCATGGGGTCCGGGACGAACCACTGGTATCACTCGGACGAGGTGTACCGGACATTTCTGGCGCTCGTCGTGCTCTGCGGGTGCGAGGGCAAGAACGGCGGTGGCTGGGCACACTACGTGGGGCAGGAAAAGGTACGCCCGCTGACCGGGTGGTTCCACCTCGCGTTTGCCGCGGACTGGGTCAGGCCGACCCGCCACCAGGCGGGGACGCCCTTCTGGTACATGGCGACCGACCAGTGGCGGTACGAGGTCGTGGATGCGGGCGAAGTCGCGTCGCCGCTCGGGCGGGGACTGTTTGCCGGCCGCCAGTTCGCCGACTGCTACGCTCAGGCGGCCCGCATGGGCTGGCTTCCCGCGCATCCCGCCTTCAACCGGAACCCGCTCGATCTCGCGGACGAGGCTGCCAGGGCCGGCGCGTCGGTGGAGCGGTATGTTCTCGACGGGCTGCAGAACGGCCGGCTTCGATTCGCCGCCGAAGACCCCGACGCGCCTGAGAATTTCCCGCGCGTACTGACGGTCTGGCGGGCCAACCTGCTCACGTCGTCTGGGAAAGGGCATGAGTACTTCCTCCGCCACCTGCTCGGGGCGGCCTCCGAGTCGGTGCGGGCAGACGAAACGCCACCTGAGCGCCGCCCCGTGGACGTCGTGTGGCGGGATACGGCGCCCACCGGCAAGCTCGATCTGCTGACGACCATCGACTTTCGCATGACGGGGACCTGCCTCTTCTCGGACATCGTCCTGCCGGCCGCGACCTGGTACGAGAAGTACGATCTCTCGACCACCGACCTGCACCCGTTCGTCAACTCGTTCAACCAGGCGATCGCTCCGCCGTGGGAGACGCGCACCGACTGGGACTGCTTCCTGACGATCGCCAGGGATTTTGCCCGGCTGGCAAGGCAACACCTCGGCGTCCGTACCGACGTGCTGGCGGTACCGCTGCTGCATGACACGCCCGACGAACTCGCGCAACCGGAGGGGCGGGCTCGGGACTGGAAGACCGGAGAGGTCGAACTGCTGCCAGGACGGAGCATGCCGCGGCTTGTCGTGGTCGAACGCGACTACGGTGCGGTGGCGGACAAGCTCGTCGCGCTGGGCCCGCTGCTCGAACGCCTTGGAACGACCACGAAGGGTGTGCACTGGGTGCCCGATCGCGAGGTCGTGGAACTCGGCCGGCACAACGGTGTCGTGCGCGGTGGCGTGGCCGACGGCCGCCCGTCACTGGAGCGCGCCGAGCAGGTCTGCGAGGCGATCCTTGCGCTGTCAGGCACGACCAACGGACGGCTCGCCGTGGAGGGCTTTCGGGCGCTCGAGCGCCGGACGGGCGTGGCACTCGCCGATCTCGCGGGAGCACGGGCGGGCGACCGCGTGACATTCGCCGACACCCAGACGCAGCCCCGCACGGTCATCACGTCGCCCGAGTGGTCCGGCATCGAGGCCGAGGGGCGCCGCTACGCGCCGTTCACCCAGAACGTCGAGCGCGGCAAGCCCTGGCACACGCTGACAGGCCGGCAGCACTTCTACCTCGATCATGAGTGGATGCTCGAGCTGGGAGAAGGACTGCCGGTGTACCGGCCTCCCCTCAACCTGTCGCGTCACTACGGCGAAGAACGTGGAGGCGGCATCGGCGAGGTTGAGCTCACGCTGCGCTACCTGACGCCGCATTCAAAGTGGTCGATCCACTCGGAGTACCAGGACAACCTCCACATGCTCACGCTGTTCCGAGGTGGCCCCGGCCTGTGGCTGAGCCGCGAGGACGCCGAGCGGATAGGGGTCCGGGACAACGACTGGGTGGAGCTCTACAACCGCAACGGGGCCGTCGCGTGCCGGGCGGTCGTTTCCCACCGGATGCCCCAGGGAACGTGCTACATGTACCATGCCAAGGACCGTCACGTGCAGACGCCGCGCTCCGAGACGACCGGCCACCGCGGCGGTACCGACAACTCGCTGACGCGGTTGATAATCAAGCCCACCCATCTTATCGGCGGGTACGCGCAGCTGTCCTGGGGCTTCAATTACTACGGCCCGTGCGGGTCGCAACGCGACGAAATCGCGGTCGTGCGAAAGCGGCGCGTGGAGGTCGAGTTCTGATGCGGATCATGGCCAACGTCGGCATGGTGATGAACCTCGACAAGTGCATCGGCTGCCACACCTGTAGCGTGACCTGCAAGCAGGTCTGGACCAACCGGCGCGGGACGGAGTACATCTGGTTCAACAACGTCGAGACCAAGCCGGGCCTGGGGTACCCGAAGCGCCACGAGGATCAGGACCGCTGGCGGGGCGGTTGGGAGCTGGACCGGCGCGGCCGGCTGCGGCTCCGGGGCGGGGGATGGCTGCGCAAGCTGCTCACGATTTTCGCCAATCCCGACCTGCCGACGATCGACGATTACTACGAGCCATGGACGTACGACTACGAGACGCTGTTCAGCGCGCCGGTCTCGGCGCACGACCCCGTGGCGAGCGCCCGCTCCCAGCTTACGGGCGCCCCGCTGTCGCCCCGGGGGGGATCCAACTGGGACGACAACCTCGCGGGGGCGCCCGAGCACGCGGGCGCGGATCCCGACCTGCGCGGGATGGAAGCGCAGGTCCAGTTCGAGTTCACGCAGGCGTTCATGTTCTACCTGCCGCGGATCTGCGAGCACTGCCTCAACCCGTCGTGCGTCGCCTCGTGTCCGTCCGGCGCCATGTACAAGCGTGAAGAAGACGGGATCGTGCTGGTCGATCAAGACAAGTGTCGCGGATGGCGGTTTTGTGTCAGCGGCTGTCCGTACAAGAAGGTGTACTTCAACCACCAGACCGGCAAGGCCGAGAAGTGCACGTTCTGCTATCCGCGGGTCGAGGTGGGTTTGCCCACGGTCTGCTCGGAGACCTGCGTGGGACGATTGCGCCATCTGGGCCTCATCCTCTATGACGCGGACAGGATCGAGGACGCCGCCTCGGTGCGCGATCCACACCGGCTCTTGGACGCCCAACTCAGCGTCTTCTGCAACCCGGACGATCCCGTGGTCCAGGCCCAAGCCCGTCGCGACGGGATCCCCGAGGACTGGATCGCGGCGGCGCGCCGTTCCCCAGTGTACGCGCTCGCCGTGCGCCACCGAGTGGCGCTTCCGCTGCACCCCGAGTTCCGGACTCTGCCCATGGTATGGTACGTGCCGCCGCTTTCGCCTGTCGTGAACGCGGTTGCCGCGCGCGCCGGCGATGCGGACCCCGATGACGTATTTTGGGCGGTCGACCATCTTCGGATCCCGCTCCAGTACCTGGCGAACCTCCTGTCTGCCGGGGACGTCGAACCGGTGCGTGCCGCTCTGCAGCGCCTGGGCGCGCTGCGGGCGCACATGCGGGCGCAGCAACTCGGGAGCCGGGCCGACCCGGCGGTAGCGGCTCGCGTCGACATGACGCCGGAGGCCCTGGAGGAGTTGTACCGCCTGCTGGCGATCGCGAAGTACGAAGACCGGTACGTCATCCCGCCCGCCCACGTCGAAACCGCTGAGCGATTGGCGGCGGTCCACAGCGGGTGCAGCGTCGGGTGGGAGAGTCAGTTCGAAGCGACGGCCCGTCACTTCAAGGCAAATCACGTGCAGTTCGTGCAGGTCACGCCACGCCCCCGGGTGCATCACGCGAGTGGGCCAGCGCTCGATCCGGAGCCTGGGGGATCCTCATGAGCCGCCAAGGCCGTCCTGAGGATTCCACGCGGTCGCGCCTTTACAAGCTGCTCTCGGTGTGGTTCCAATACCCGTCGGCGGAGATCGTTGAGGCCCGCGCCGAACTCGCGGAGGCGGCCAGGGCGCTTCCGGACTCCCCAGCCCGGCGCGCGCTGGAGCCGTTTTTGGCGTACTGGACGGGCGCGCCGGCCCCGACATTACCCCAGCACTACGTCGCTACCTTCGACTTGGAGAAGCGGAGCACCCTGTACCTGAGCTACTATCTGTACGGCGACCGTCGACAGCGGGGAATGGCGTTCGTGCGCCTCAGGCAACTCTACGCCGCGGCGGGCCTGGAGCCGGATGCGCGCGAGTTGCCGGACTATCTCCCCCTCGTCCTCGAGTTCGCCGCCGTGGCTCCCCCCGAGGCCGGCACTATCGTGCTCACGGAGTACCGGCCGTCGTTGGAGCTGCTTCACCGGGCCCTCGCCGATACCGGGAGTCCGTACGCCGGCCTGACCACCGCGTTGCGGCTGATGCTCCCGCCTCTGGACCAGCGGACGTGCAAACTCGTCGATCGCATCGCGGCCGAAGGACCTCCAACCGAACTGGTGGGGCTCGAGCTGTGCGCCCCGCCCGCGGTGATGCGGTCATCCGCAGCGCGCGTACCGACTCCGGAAGGTCCGGCTGCACACTGCGCGCACGGCCCCGCGGCACTTGGGGGAGATGAGCAGGAGGACCTCTGGGAGCCCGCGCCATGAGCGGCGCGACCTTGTTGCTGTGGATCGTTCTGCCCTACCTTGCGCTTGCAGTGTTCGTGGTGGGGCACGTGTGGCGCTGGCGGCACGACCAGTTCGGCTGGACCACTCGGTCGACGCAGCTGCTGGAACACCGTCTCCTGCTGTGGGGCAGCCCGCTGTTCCATTACGGCGCCTTGGGCGCGATCGTCGGGCACGTGATCGGGATCGTGATCCCTGAGAGCTGGACGGCCGCGCTCGGGGTGTCCGGGGAGACCTACCACCTTTTCTCCGCGTGGGCCGGCACCGCCGCGATCGCCGCCGTGGGCACCGGGCTCGTGATTCTCCTCTACCGCCGCGTGGCGGTGCCGCGTGTGAGGGTAACCACGAGGCCAGTGGACATCGCCGTGTACGTGCTCCTGCTCATCATCATCGGGCTGGGGGCCGCCGAGACGATCGGGGTGAACCTCATCGGCCCCGGGTACGACTACCGCGCCACGGTCGCGCTCTGGTTCCGTGGCCTGTTCGCGGCGGACCCGCACCCCGAGCTGATGGTCACCGCGCCGTGGCTGTACCAGGCGCACGCCCTGAGCGCATGGTTCCTGCTAGGCCTCTGGCCGTTCAGCCGCCTCGTGCACGCGTGGAGCTACCCGGTCCTCTATCTCGGCCGGCCCTGGATCGTGTACCGGGGTTACCGGCGCCGCACGCGCCCGGCTCCGGTGCCGGCCGTGCCGCGCCGGTAGCGGAGGCGGGGCACCCGACAACCGGCCGCGCCTGCGCCGCCGTTGCGCCGGGTGCGCGGGGGCTGGGGTGGACTTGGGTACCGCCCGATGGCCGTACCGGTGCTGGACGGGTGTACGTGGAAGGCGGCGGTACGTCACAATGCGAGGACGCAAAAAGTGGGAGATGATCGTATGACCCGGGCGCGTTCGCCCGTGATACGGGGGTCCAGAGAACGCGCGCTGTGGCTGGCCACGCTGGGCTTCTTCGGCGGCTTTGCCGGTGTCGCCGTCTTCGGTCCCCTCGTGCCCCGGTTCGCTGCCGTGCTCCACCTCACCGCGCTCCAGGGGGGCTTGCTGGCGGCGATCGCGAGTCTAACGGGCTCGCTGCTTCGCATCCCGTTCGGGGCCTGGGTCGATCGCGTCGGTGGCCGCAGGCCGTTTCTGACGCTGCTGGGACTCGCCTTCCTCGGCGTCGCCGGACTCACGGTGCTGCTGGCCACGCGGTACCCCGACCATATGGCCGGGACGTATCCCGCTCTCCTAATCTTGGGGATGCTGGCGGGCTGCGGGATCGCGGCGTTTTCGGTCGGCGTCCCGCAGGTGTCCTATTGGTTCCCGCGCGCGCAGCAGGGCGGACCGCTCGGGATCTACGCGGGGTTAGGGAACCTCGCGCCCGGCATCTTCTCGGGGCTCCTGCCGGTGGCGGTGGGCGCGCTCGGGCTGGTGGGGGCGTACGTGACTTGGCTTCTCTTGGTCGCCTTGATCATGGCCGTGTACGCGATCGGTATCACCGACGCCCCTTGGTTCCAGTTGCGCCAGCAAGGGCTGCCGGCGGACGAACGCGAACTCGCGACGTACGGCCAGGAGCTCGTTCCTGCCACGTCGGCGGCGGAGGGATTCCGGCAGGCCTCGAGTGAAGCAGCCACGTGGGCGCTGGTCGCGTTTTACTTCACCTCCTTCGGGGGGTTCATTGCGTTGACCGCATGGCTCCCCACATATTGGCACGAGGTCTATAGGGTCTCCCTCGTCCAAGGCGGTCTGCTCACCCTGACATTCTCAGCGTTCGCGTCCCTGGTCCGCGTGCCGGGTGGCCTGCTCGCCGACCGGCTGCCGATCACGTACGCGCTACAGGGGAACTTCCTCCTCATCGGGATCGGCGCGCTCGCCATGGCGCTGTCGGGTCAGTTCGCGGTGTCCCTGGCGGCGACGCTCGTCATCGCGTTGGGCATGGGGCTCCAGAACGCCGTGGTCTTCAAACTGCTCCCACGGTATGTGCCCCACGCGGTGGGCAGCGCGTCCGGCCTGGTGGGCGGCCTGGGGGCCTTCGGCGGATTCGTTATCCCACCGGTGATGGGAGCGATTGCCGGCGCGCTCGGCGCACCGCACGGCTACGCGCGCGGCTTTCTGGTCTTCGTCGTCCTCGTGGTTATCGATCTGGTCTTCGTCTGGTTGCTGGGGGGCGCATACGAAGGGACAACCCGTGCCCCTGGCGGCGTCTCCTCTATTCACGGCAAGGGGTGACGTTCCGCAGCGCGACGATTCGATGCCCCGCGTCTCGAGAATGCTCCACGACGGCGAAGTCCAGACGTGCCGTGGTCGCAACATGATGCTCCGACGGCGCCTCAGGGCGGCGAGCAGGGTGACCGCGACCCAAGGGACGCCTACGTTGTGACCCGTGCCGGGGAGTGTGTGCCGGCGATACCGCTTCGGGGCGTCCCGCTATGCGGAGCAGAGCGCCGCGGCCGGAGGATACCGTGCGAAATCAGGCAGCAGGCGGTGCGGTTATCGCTCGCGCGACGGGGCTGCGGAATGTCGCGCCGGGCGGGGCCGCGGGGTGTTCCGGGGCGGCGCTCCCCGGCTCCGAGCGATGTCGTCCAGCGTCAGGCGCTCGAGCATTTCGGTGAGCCCTGGACGCACCGACTTCCACGTCGAGTGAAGGAGACACGGATGGTCGTCCGAGCACTGGTTGCTCCAGAAGATGCACCGTGCCAGGATGTCCCGTCCCTCGATGCCCTCCAGGATGTCACGAACGCTGATCTGCGAGGACGGGTGCGCCAGCGCGTATCCGCGGCGTCGGCCGCGGTACGAGACAAGCACGCCGTGATGAGTCAGCTTGCGGAACGTCTTGGCGAGGAACATCCGAGGGAGGGCCTGGGCGCGTGCGATGTCTTTGAGCTGGACGATCGTCCCGGGGCGGAGTCGTGCGAGGTGGACGAGCCCCGCCAGCCCGTACTCACTCTCGCGGCTGAGCTTCATCGCATGAATCCTTTCGGCGCTCGCGCGTCGTCCCGTGGACGTTCGGCGTGAGTGGAGCAACAAGATCGTTTCAGTAATTGGACGCTACCCGACCGCCTGCCCGTTGTCAATCGCGCGTTCGCGTCCCGTCGGATCGGGCGGTCCGCCGGCGCGACCGTGTGCATGGCCAGGAGGATGCCTGTGATGATGAAGGCCGAGGCCAGTAGCTGCACCACCGTGATGGGCTCGTGGAGCATCAACCCGCCGAGCAGCATGCCGAAAATCGGAAGCGTGTTGTTGAAGATCATCGCGTGGCCGGCGCCGATGTCGCGTACCGCGGCGTTCCACAGGATGTACCCGACCGCCGACGGGACGATGGCGAGGTAGAACAGCACGGGCAGGTGGGTCCGGACCTCCAGCATCAGGTGCGGCGGCCGTTCGGCGCCGAGTGCGCCAAGCAGGAACAGGAATCCGGTGAGCATCGCGCCGCCCGTGATCGCAAGCGGTGGCAGATCACCACTGAGACGCTGCACACCGATGTTGTAGAACGCCCATGTGATCATGCTTCCGATGACCAAAAGGGCGCCGGGATCCATGTGCACGGCGACACCGCCGGACGCCCCCAGCGCCGTGATGAGTGCGGCACCGGCCGTGGAGATTCCGAGACCTGCGAACAGGCTCCGCGAGAACGGCGTGACCCCGGCGGCGACCGCCATGACGGCGGTGACGATGGGGCTGGCCGCGGTCAGAATGGTGACGTTCGTCGCGAGGCTGAAATGGAGCGCGAGGTAGGTTTGGTACGGGCTCGCGAAGACTCCGAAGAAGCCCAAGACCATCAATCGACCCGCCACCGGGCGTGGCGCGCGGGGCCAGCCGCGTGTCGCCAGGAGCCAGAGAACGAGGGGGATGCCCGCCACGAGCGCCCGGAAAGCGGAGAGCGTAGCCGGCGAGATCTCGTCGCGGAGCGCGCGACCGAGCACATAGTTGGTGCTCCAGGCAGCCATCGCGGCGAGCGCGTAGAACTGGCCGCGCAGGATCTTCGGAGAAGCCATCGCCTCGATGACTTAGGTGCGGGGGTGGCATTCCCTTTCTTGCGTCGGGGAATTTCCGCTCGCCACCTCGAAAGATACAGCCTCGGACCGATGGACGCGGTGGGAGGACTGGTCTTAGCGTAGAGCACAGGCGCGCCAAGTGCGGCAGTGTCCGATCCAAGGAGGCGGCCGTAGTGTCTCGAGACAATGGTGCGGGGTCGCGTGCGGTGCCGGGCGACGATCCGCACCGGACGGATGAGCGTGAGGCTGAAGGGCTGCGTCGGGATCTTTTCCGGCTTTTCAGCAACACCGCCGACGGGGTGATGGCGGTCGATCTGGAGGGCCGGGTGGTACTGTGGACGCGCGCGGCGGAACGGCTGCTCGGGTACGCGGCGTCGGACGTCCTGGGCCGGCCGTGTCACGAGGTGGTGCAGGGCAAGGACCGGGACGGGAACGTGCTGTGTCATGCGCACTGTCACGTGCTGACGATGGCGCGGCGGCGTGAGATGACGCATGCGTACGACGTGTGGGCGTGCGGGAAGGACGGGGTCAGGCGCTGGCTGAACGTGAGCACGATCCTGGTGCCCGACGGCGAGGGGGCGGTGGTCGTGCATCTGCTGCGAGACGCCACCGGGACCCGGATTTCGCAGCACGCGGTGGAGATGCTGGCCCGCCGGCTGTCGGAGCCGACGGTGCCGCCGTTGCGGACGAACGGCGAACTGCCCGCCGCGCTGACGCGGCGCGAGCGGGAGATTCTGGCGCTTCTGGCGTCGGGCGAGAGCACGCCGGCGATTGCGCGGCAGCTATTCATCAGCACCGCGACGGTCCGCAATCACACGCAGAGCATTCTGGCGAAGCTCGGCGTGCACAACCGTCTGGCCGCGGTGGCCCTCGCGCTGGGATGCCGGCCGACACGGAAGTCATAAACGCCTAAGTCTGGCGCCGCACGTCGGCAGCCCCGGCTCCGCATTGCCGAGTCCGAGCGCGCGCGCCAGACGACCTGTTTCTTACTAGCCGCACGCTCCTGTCTTCGACCTAAGGTCACACGACTGGCGAACAGCTGTTTGCCGATTGGTGCACCGTGCCATTTGCCCGGGGACGAAACGGCGACCGACACCGGCCCGCAGCGTCGCTTACGCTTGCGCCTACCATGTAGATGTTGTCTTGAGTTATCGACGAATCGAGGTCACCGTCTCGTGGCGGATGCGCCTTGAGGCGATCCTACGTGCCCGCGCGTGGGCGACTGAACGTCTCTCGTTCGTGAGACCGTCAGATAGGAGCTGGTTCGTCTGAAGTGTCGTGGTGCGGTCCGGGCGTGGTGCCTGGCATGCCACCGCACAGCATCGCGACGGCATAGTCCGCGAACTGTGCGGCGATCTCGCCGGCCGAGCGTTCTCCATCCGGCCGGTACCATCGTGCCACCCAGTTGACCATGCCGAGCAGTGCGAATCCGGCGAGCCGCGCATCCGTGGGCGCGAACTCGCCGGTGCGGATGCCATCATTGATGATGCCACGGATCAACTGTTCGTAACGATCGCGGCCGGCGATGGCCGCATCGCGGTACTCCGGGGCCAATGATCGCCCTTCCTCGATTGAGCACTCGACGTTGTCGCGGTCGTGCGCAAGGATCAAGATATGGAGCCGAACCGCTTGGCGCAGCCGCTCGGCGGCCGGGAGGGGCATGTTCGCGATCCGTTCGAGCCTCGGGAGTGCGCGGTCGACCGTATGCTGGATGATCTCGTAGAGAAGCGCCTGCTTGCTGCTGATGTGATGATACAGGGACCCTTTCGTCAGGCCGACGACCTCGGCGATGTCCTGCATCGTGGTTCGGTCGAACCTGTGCCTTCGAAACAGCTCCGCCGCGGCGCGCAGAATCCGCACGCGGCTGCCGGTAGGGGAGAGATCGGACTCATCGAGCAGGGCGTTCGCAGAAGCCCTCCCGGGCGTTCCAGCCGCTTCACGTGACGGCTGGCCCGGATCGTCCGACGTCCCATGCTCATGCATCGCCGGTCGGCGCCGCCTCACCGCTGCTTTCGCTCCTCATATGCTCCTTATGCAGCACACCCATGTCCAGCATAGCCCGGGTGTCGGCGGAAGCGCATGAGGCGTTTGCACCATCTCACCTAAGCATCCAGCGAACCCGAGTGCCATTTGCACCTCATAAAAAAGCCGACGACGGCCGGACATGACTAGGGAAGGTCCCGGGAAAATAATGCGGATGCTTCATTGCCACCACGTCGCCATTGGGGCATTCTCGGATCGGATACCAACCGGTTGGTTGGGAGCGGGACGGGCCGCCCGTTCCCGCAATCCGACCAGTACTTTGCGGGAGGGCCATGTGGGAGCGCGGACGATGCACTGGCACACATCGTCGATGAGTGCCGTACTCTGATCGACGACCCGCAGTATCCTGCCGTCCGTCGGTGGCGCGAGGCGCACCCGGGCGGTCACGTGATGGGGCACTTTCAGGTCTACTTCCCCGAGGAGATCGCGCACGCCGCCGGAATGTTGCCGATCAAAATCCTTGGCGGGGGCAGCGCGGTCCCGATTCGAAAAGCCGACGCCAGAATAGCCGCGTTCGTCTGCTCGATCCTGCGCAGTTCTCTTGAGCTGACCCTCAGCGGCCACATGGATTTTCTCTCGCTGTACGTGGTCCCGAGCATCTGCGACGCCTCGCGGCACGCCTGCGGCGTGTGGGCACGGAACATCCCAACGTTACCGTGCCAGGTGCTCTACCTTCCCCAGAATACGGACTCTCCGCACGCGCTCCGCTATCTGGCCGAGGAGTACCGGCGCATTGCCACTCTGACCGGCGAGATCACGGGACGTCCGGTCACGGACGACGCGCTGTGCGGGAGCATCGCCGTGTTCAATGAGAACCGGCGGCTGCTGCGGGAGCTGTACCGGGTGAAGCGGGAGACCCCGTGGCTTCTCACCGCCGTGGAGGCGTACGTCGTCACGCGTGCTGCCAGCTTGATGCCGCGCGAAGAACACAACGACATGCTCCGCCGGGTGCTCGAGTTGCTGCCGGGACGATCGGTGAAGCGGCAGGACAAGATTCGCGTCGTCTTCGAGGGCGGGTTCTGCGAGCAGCCTCCCATCGACATGCTCGCGGTCATCCAAGATGCGTGTTACGTGGTGGACGACGACCTGCTGGTCGGACTCCGATGGCTCACCGACGACGTCTCGTCCGACGACGACCCCATCACGAGCCTGGCCCGGGCGTACCTGCACGGCTCTCTCTACAGCCCTGTGCGGCGCGATCCCGGCCGTCCCGTCTCGGCGCAGCTGCTGCGCCGCATCCGCGAATCCCGTGCCGAGGCCGCGATTGTCGCGGCGGCCAAAATGTGCGAGCCGGGGCTCGAGGAGCAGGTTCGCCACACCCGAGTGCTCGACGAGGCCGGGGTTCCACACCTGGTCCTGGAGTTTGAGGAGAAGATGACCGTGTTCGAGCAGGTCCGCATGGAAATCGAGACGTTTGCCGAGTCGTTGTTGTTCGATTTCGCGTGACGGGGGTGTGCGGTGGCAACGGTGACGCAGCCGTTGAACAAGGATAGGCAGGGGGGGACCGCAGAGCCCGGGAGCGCGATCCGACGGGAAGGCCGGCGGCTGATGGACCTGTGGTGGCAGGCGATGCATGAGGCAGACGCGGCGGGGCAGCCGACCGCGTACGTGTTCGTCATGGGGTCGCTCAACGAAATTCTACGGTGCTTCGATCTGACCATCAGCTACCCGGAGATCACCTCCCTGCAGACCGCAGTCCGCGGGCAGTCGCTTACCTACCTGCAGGCGGCCGAGGACTACGGTTATTCGCCGGATATCTGCGGGTATGTGAAGGCGGATGTCGGGCTGCACCTCAAGGGGCGCGCCCACCCGCACGGGATCATCCCGAGACCCAGCCTGGTGGTCGCCACCAACATGTGCAACACGTACATCAAGTGGGCGGAGATCTGGGAGCAGATGTACCGCTGTCCGGTGTTCGTGCTCGACCTGCCGGCGTGGCGCGGGACCGGGCCGAACGGCGTCGCCCCGGGCGCGGCCGAGCACGACCGCCGGTACGTCGAGGCGCAGTTGCGGGAACTCATCGCGCTCTGCGAGCGCGTCACCGGACGGCGGTTCGACATCGACCGCTTGCGGGAGACTTTGGCCGAGGTGAATGCGCTCGCCGCCCGGTATCACGGCGTGCTGGCACTCAATCGGCGCCGGCCGGCGCCGTTCAGTGCGCTGCGCGAGGGCATCGTGTTTCAGGGGATCGCCAATCTCTATCGCGGTTCCCCGGAGGCGACGCGCTTCTTCGAGGCCGCGCAGGCGGAAATCGAGACCCGCATACGGCGCGGTACGGGCGTACTCCCTCGCGAGCGGTTCCGGTTGCTCCTCAGCGGCACGGCATGCTACGCGTCGTTCAAGCGGTTTGCCGAGTTGTTCGAGGAATGGGGAGCGGTGTTCGTCCACAGCACGTACCTGGTATTCGCTGGCGGCGGGTTTCGACCCGGATTCGCGTACGATCTCAGCCGCCCCCTGGAGAGCCTGGCCGAGCAGTTGCTGGCATCGGCATGGTATGCGTTCAGCATCCCGATGTTCTACGCGCAAGATTGGCTGGCACAGACCGCGCGCGCGTGGGAGGTGGACGGCATCTGCTTTCACGGCGTCAAGTCGTGTCGCACCACGTCCACGGGCCTGCCGGATGTGCGCGAGTGGCTCAGGACCCAGTGTGACATTCCCGGGTTGTTCATTCAGTCCGATCTTGTCGACCCACGGCTGTGGTCGGACGCGCAGCTCAAGAACCGCATCGACGCGTTTCTGGAGTCGCTCGCAGCCCGCCTGGGCGCCGCGGAGGGATAGGGATGGTGATGGTCGCGGGAGTCGACGTCGGATCGACGCAGACGAAAGCCGTGGTCATGGACGGTGATCGTCGGATTCTCGGGCGGGCCCTCGTGGAGACCGGTGCTCGGCTGACGGAGGCCGCCACGAGCGCCTTTCAGGACGCGCTGGCGGACAGCGGCTGCATCGAGCGGGACATCGCGCACGTGATCGGCACGGGGTACGGCCGGTTCCGGGTCACGTTCGGACACGCCCAGGTGACCGAGATCTCCTGCCACGCCCGCGGGGCGGTCCATCTCTTCCCGAAGACAGGCAGCGTGTTGGACGTCGGCGGTCAAGATACCAAGGCGATCCGGGTAAGCGAGACCGGGCAGGTGCTCGACTTCTGCATGAACGACAAGTGCTCCGCCGGAACTGGGCGCTTCTTGGGCGCCGCATCGCACGCGTTGGAGATTCCACTCGGGGACCTGGGCCCGCTGGCGCTGACGGCGAAGACGCCGGTGACCATGACCACGACGTGCACCGTGTTTGCGGAGTCGGAGATTCTGGGCTGGCTCGCCCGCGGGCGCAGAACCGAAGACGTTCTGCTGGGCGTCCACGTCGCGATCGCCGCCCGTAGCCTGTCATTGTTGCGACGCGTCGGGATCGAGCCTGAAATCACGTTTACCGGCGGCGTGGCGCGCAACATCGCGATGGTCAGGCTGCTCGAGGACCTCACCGGTTCTCCCGTGAACGTCAGCGCGGAGTCACATTACTGCGGCGCGATCGGCGCGGCGCTGCACGCGCTCGACCGCGCCGCGGGGGCCGTGCCCGGAGGTGGTCGGACATGAGCCTCACCGCCGGCATCGACGTCGGATCCACATACACCAAGGCCGCCATCGTCGACGCTGAAGGAGCCGTCGTTGGCAAGGTTGCGTTCCACAGCGGGTATCACTTCGACCAGGCCGCGGAACGCGCGCTTCGAGCGGCGCTCGACGCTGCGGGAACTCCACGGGATCGGATCGACTACGTGGCGGTGACGGGGTACGGTCGTTACATGGTGTCCTCCCGCGACCTCGCGATCACGGAGCTCACCTGTCATGCGTGGGCGCTCTCCCGATGGTTCCCGGGTGTGCGGACGGTGTTGGACATCGGCGGGCAGACGGTGAAAGCGATTCGCCTGGACGCCCGGGGTCGGATCAAGGCCTTCCGCCTCAACGACAAGTGTGCCGCCGGCAGCGGAGCGTTCCTCGAGAAGACGGTGCGGTACCTGGGCTATCAGACGGCGGACATCGCGGATCTCGCAGCCGCCGCCACGAGCCCGGCACCCATCTCCAGCGTGTGCGCGGTGTTTGCCGAGTCCGAAGTGATCAACCACCTCACCGCAGGACGGAGTGCGGAAGACGTGTGCGCAGGCGCGCTGGTCGCGCTGGCCGAACGCGCGAGCCAGGTCTTCAAGCGGGTGAAGCCCGAGCCGGATTACGCGCTGAGCGGAGGCCTCACCCGGGTCCCGCGGATGCGCGAGGCACTGGAGACATCGGTGGGTAACGCGTTCCGTGTGGCGGAGGGCGACCTGGGAGTCTACGCGGGGGCGATCGGAGCCGCCATGCTCGGTCACGAGCGATTTCGCAAGTTGGCCAGTCGAGCCACGGCGTAAGGAGGGCGCGATGAAACAGGCGGACATTCTACCCGTCGAGGTACCCGACGCGTTCAACGTTTCCACCGCTTTTCTCGACCGGCACCTGGAGAACGGGAGTGGTGACCGGATCGCGATCTACGCAGGGGACCAGCAGATCACGTACCGTGCACTCCTTGAACGGGCGAGCCGGGCGGGCAACGCACTTCGCACCCTCGGGGTCCGGCCCGACGAGCGCGTCTTTCTCCTCCTACCGGATACTCCGGAACTCGCCTATCTGTTCTGGGGCGCGATCCGGATCGGTGCGGTCGCGGTCCCGACGAACACGGGCCTCCGCGCTCAGGACTACGCTAACATGCTCCGGGACAGCCAGGCGACGACGCTGGTGATCAGCCAAGACTTGGTGCCGGTGGTGGAGCGTGTCCTGCCCGAGGCTCGCTGCCTTCGCCACATCGTGGTTGCCGGCGAGCGGGGTGCGGGCGCGCTGGTCCTTCAAGACCTGCTCGATGCCGCGGAGCCGGCCCTTGAGCCCGCGGCGACGCACAGGGATCAGCCCGCGTTCTGGCTCTGGAGCAGCGGGAGCACCGGTGCGCCCAAAGGCGCGGTCCATCTGCACCACGATATGGTGTTTGCGGCCGAGTTGTACGCGCGGCGGATCCTCGGCATCAGTGAGTGCGATGTCTGTCTCTCCGTGGCGAAGCTGTTTTTCGCCTACGGGCTCGGGAACGGGCTGTACTTCCCGATGCACGTGGGTGCGGCGACCGTGCTCGACCCGCGCCGATTCGATCCGGGCACGACTTTCGACCTCATCTGCCGGTACCGGCCGACGCTTTTCTTCGGCGTACCGACCGCGTACGCCGCGATGCTGGAGTCGGACAAGCCCGCGGAGTTGACAGGAGTGCGGCTCTGCGTGTCCGCGGGCGAGCCGTTGCCGGCGGTCATCTGGAAACGCTGGGTCGCGCGCTTCGGGGTCGAGATCCTGGATGGGATCGGTTCCACCGAGGCCCTGCACATCTACATCAGCAATCAGCCCGGGCGGGTTCGCCCCGGGAGCAGCGGGGAGGTCGTCCCCGGTTACACCGTTCAGATCGTTGACGAGGACGGGGGGGCCGCGGGGACCGGTGAGATCGGAGATCTGCTCGTCCGAGGGGACAGCATCGCGGCGTTCTACTGGAATCAGCACGAGCGGACGAAGCAAGTGTTCCTCGGGGAGTGGTTCCGCACCGGTGACAAGTACTACCGGGACGAGGACGGGTACTACTGGTATTGTGGCCGATCGGACGACATGCTCAAGGTGGGTGGGCAATGGGTTTCCCCTGCCGAGGTCGAGGCGGCCCTCATCGAACATCCCGCCGTGCTGGAGGCGGCGGTGGTGGGCAGTCCGGATCACGACCAATTGGTCAAACCTTTCGCGTTCGTCGTCTTGCGGCGAACGCACGTGCCGTCTCCCGAGCTCGAACGAGAGCTGCAGGGATTCGTGCGCGACAGAATTGCTCCGTTCAAGTACCCGAGGTGGGTCGCGTTCGTGCCCGAGCTTCCCAAGACCGCCACCGGGAAGATCCAGCGCTTCCGGCTCCGCGAACGTCTGGCCCGCACGGCCGCGCTCGTCTCGTGAGGCGCCCTCGGCGCGTGCGGTCCCGCATCGGACGGACGCAGGACGGGGTCTCGTGGTAACCGAGGAGCAGGTTCGAGAGATCCTGCGGGACGTCACGGATCCTGAGCTGGGTGTGGGC
>Ga0187782_10000421_pt1 | contig 28409 bp, 22 predicted proteins | sample 0715_SJ02_MP15_2_FD_132454 | JGI IMG/M metagenome (GOLD analysis project Ga0187782, IMG submission 132454) | Tropical peat soil microbial communities from peatlands in Department of Meta, Colombia - 0715_SJ02_MP15_20_MG | ecosystem: Environmental > Terrestrial > Soil > Wetlands > Peat | place... | reverse complement strand
GGTCTTCTCGGTGAGTACTACGTTTCGGACCGGGAAGTCGGTCGCGCCGGTTACGACAACGTGTTCATCGACAATCGCGCGTACCAGGCCGAGGCGACGTTTCTTCTTTTCGGAGGCGACGCCTCGTACGACTTCATGCACGTGCAGACCCCGGTGGAGCCGGCAAAGGGGCACTTCGGCGCGCTCGAACTCGCCGCGCGAGGGGGACACCTCGATATCGATCCGAAGGCGTTTCCCAATTACGCGTCCCCGACCGGGTCAGTCCGCGGCGCGACGGAAGTCACGCTCGGCATCAACTGGTACTGGAGCGACAACGCCAAGTTCCAGGTCAACTGGGACCATACGGAGTTCATGGGAGGCGCGTCGACGGCTCCGGAGCTCGCGATCGGCCACCGCGAGGCCGAGAACATCATTCTTGTTCGCGCCCAGGTGGTCTATTGACCGCGTAGTTTGATTCTGCGCGGCCTTGTAGGGATTGGGTGTGGGCATCACGAATCCGCGTTGGACTTCGTTTTGACCCGCTGAGTTCAGGGAGATAGCGATGTCGTTTTCGGATTCACTTCGATCGGGAGCCAACTCGAGCCTCGTCATCCTGGGTCTCCTCGCCCTGGGGCTCGGCGCATGCCAGGGCGACGACAACACCTTGCCTCTGCCTGCCGACGCGAGCACGGCAGACGCGCATTCGGACTCGGGCGCAGCACACGACGGCGGCTCGTCGGATGCCGCAGCCGATGCGACCGTGGTGCAAGCCGCCGACGCGGGTGACGGAGCGGCGCGCGATGGAGCCGTGGCTGACGGAACGGCAGCCGACGCCTCGGACGCGGAGGCCGCCGATGCGGGCGACGCGGGATCGCCTTCCGACGACGGCGCAGCGGCCGATGCCGCCGATGGGGCTGCGGATGCGCTGGAGGATTGATGAGCCATCGCGCTTCTTTCGAGCGGACGCTGGAAGAGCGACGATCGACAGCGTTTCCATAGCGTTTCCATGGCAAGCTTTGCGCCATGGCGGACTCATCGCCCCGGAGCGCTCCTCCCCGGGCCTACGCGTTTTACGACATTCTCCTGAGTGCGTCCGTCGCGGTGCTGCTGTGCGCAAACCTGATCGGTCCCGGCAAGACAGTCGCCATCGAGTTGCCGGGGCTCGGGCGGGTGAGCTTCGGCGCAGGTAACGTATTTTTCCCCCTTTCGTACATCTTCGGCGACGTCTTCACGGAAGTGTACGGATACGCTCGCGCGCGACGAGCCATCTGGGCGGGTTTCAGCGCGATGACCTTCGCGGCCCTGATGAGTCTCACGGTCATCCGTCTTCCGCCGAACCCTGACGAGCCGTACAACCGCGCCCTGCAGCCCGCCATCGAGCTCGTGTTCGGCAATACGTGGCGCATCACCCTCGCTTCGCTCACTGCGTACTGGGCGGGTGACTTCGCCAATTCATTCGTCATGGCGAAGATGAAGCTCCTGACGCGCGGCCGCCACCTCTGGACGCGGACCGTCGGATCGACGGTGGTCGGGCAGCTCGTCGACTCGCTCATTTTCTACCCGATGTCCTTTTACGGCATCTGGCAGGGTACGACGATCGCCGCCATCGTTCTTCACAACTGGTTATTCAAGGTCTTCGTGGAGGTCGCCTTCACGCCAGTGACGTACTGGGTCGTACGCGCCTTGAAGCGAGCGGAGCGCGAGGATTACTTCGATACGGATACGAATTTCACTCCGTTCGCCATCGACTGACGCACGACCTATCGGCGGTGCTCGTAGTGATACCGGGGCGGAGGCGCGTGCGCCCGGTGATCGCGCAGGTACGCCGGCTCCACCCCGTACCAGTGCCAGCCGTGCGGATCGCGCCAGTACCAGTGCCCCCCGTACCAGTACGCCGGATGGCCCTCGTAGTAGACGGGCTCGACGGTCGCAATCACCTCCGGCGGCGGCGGAACGACCACCTCGGGAGGCGGAGGCACGGGCTGTGCGGCGACGTCCGCCGAGGCTCCGACGAGGAGACCCAGCGAGAGGATCGCGCCGGCGGCGGGGATCGAGAGGCGGTGGTTGACGGCGTTCATGGCTTTCCTTCCTTCGAATCGCCCGCGGGCGCCTCTTCATGGTTGGCGTGCTCGCGCAGGTGATCGGCGAGCTTGGTTCGCTGCTCCGGGGTGAGCACGGGAGTCACGATCTCGTAGAAGCCGGCCATTCGTTTGGCTCCCCAGCTCGCGAGGTGCGGGTTGACTTCGGGAGCCTTCAGGGTCTTGGCGTCAAAGGTGGCGGACTCGAACGCGCTTCCGAACGTGTCGAGACGGGCGGTGACCTTCTCGGGTTCGAAATGGTCGGGCGCTTTCGCGGCCGCGGCCCGCAGATTGGTTCGAATCTTGTCGACCTGATCGGGGGAGAGCGACACATCGCGGCTCAACTCCTCGAGGCGTCCGTGCTCGTGCGGCTCGGCGGCGCTCGCGCCGGATTCGTTGGCTTGCTGCCAGATTTGCCAGTGCGCCTTGACCTTGTCGACCAATGCCATTCGCTGGGCATCAGTCAGAGAGGCATGAAGCTGGTCCAGCGCCTCGACGGCCGCCGCGTGAACCGTCGCCGAGGTCGCGTCGAGCTGTCCGATGGCGGCATCGACCTTGGCCTTGTCGATCTTGCCGGCTGCGACGCCGTCGGCGAGGAGCCCGATCAGTTTTCGGTCCGCGGCCCGTGCCGGCTGGAGCTTGGTGCGCAGCGTCGCCTGGATCTTCTCGATCGCTGCATGCTGCTCCGGCGTGATTCCCAACGTCTCGAGGCTCATCGCCACGAACTGGCCCACTCCGGCGTGGTGGTGGTGACGGTGGTGCTCGACGACCTCGGCGGACGCCTCTTCATCTTCCTTGGTGGTCGTTTCGGCGGGAGCCGTCTGCGGCGCAGCCACTTGGGAGGCAGCCGGCGGGGCAGAGGCCGATGCTGCAGGCTCCGCCGAGGCGGACGCCACCGGCACCGCCGATGCCGACGCTGCCGGCGATGCAGGGGGAGGCGAGCTGGTCGCTTCGCCTCCACAACCAAACGCTGCAGCGCCGCTCGTTGTGAGCAGTGCCGCGAGGAGACCGCACTTCCACTCGATCGATCTCATTCGCCCGTCCCTCCGCAGTTCGTGACGGTTGCCGCCTGGCCCCCGCCGCGGTCGATGTCGGCTCCATCATCGACACCGCCGCCCGGATTGCAAGCAATACCTGTCAGCCCACTCCCACGCTGTGACAAGCGAGTCGCACGCACAAGGGCGCCTATCCGTCCTCGGTGACCGCATCTGCGGGCGCGGGAGGACGCGCTCTCGGAGCCAGTCTTTCGACTCGGCCGGCGCCGAGCTCGGGAAGGAACGCCGCGGTCACCCCGAGCGCGGGCAAAAACGCGACCACGCGGTAGACGGTCTCGATGCTGGTCGCGTCGGCGAGCTTGCCGAGAAGCGCGGCTCCCGTGCCGGCGGCGCCGAACGAAAGGCCGAAAAAGAGGCCCGCGACCATTCCGACCCGGCCCGGCAAGAGCTCCTGGCCGTAGACGACGATGGCGGGAAACGCCGACGCGAGGACGAATCCGATGAGCGCGCTCAGGACCCCTGTCCAGAAGAGATCGACATAGGGCAGAGCGAGTGCGAACGGGAGCACACCGAGGATCGAGAACCATATGACGTGCTTGCGTCCGAAACGATCTCCGAGGGGGCCACCCGCGAGGGTCCCCGCAGCGACCGCGGCGAACAGCCCGAACAGGTGAAGCTGCGCCCTCGCAACGGACAGCTCGAAGTGATGCATGAGATAAAACGTGTAGTAGCTCGTGAAGCTCGCCAGGTAGACGAACTTCGAGAACACCAGGGTCACGAGAATCGCCATCGAGACGTACACGGGCCCGGACGGGACGGCTCGGGCGCTCGAGCCGGCCGCCCTTGCGCGGGTCGTGGCCAGCCGGATGATGCCGTGCCGACGCGACCAGAGGCCGACCCGAAACAAAATTGCCGTCGAGATGAGCGCGAGCGCTGCAAAAGCGCCGAGGCTCGATCGTCCCCAGCGCGCGACGACGATCGCGGCCCCGACGGGACCGAGCGCCGACCCGACATTTCCGCCGACCTGAAAGAGCGATTGCGCGAGTCCAGGCCGGTCGCCCGCGGCCATCCGAGCCACTCGCGACGACTCGGGATGAAACACCGACGAGCCGACGCCCAGGATGCAGGCGCACAGCAGCAGCGTGGAGTAGCTCGGAGCGAGCGAAAGCCCGACCAGCCCCGCGCAGGTGAACAACGTGCCGCCCGCCAGAGAAAACGGAACGGAGCGGCGATCGGCGTAAAGACCGACCATCGGCTGGAGAAACGAGGCGGTCAGCTGATACGCGAGGGTGACGAGCCCGATCTGGGCGAAGCTGAGGGAAAAGTCGGCCTTGATCGTCGGGTAAGCGGCGGTCAGCAGCGACTGCAGCGTGTCGTTGATCAAGTGGCAGAAACAGATCGACCACAAGATATCGAATGCGGTTTCCTCGGCGTTCATCGAGCGCGACGACCCTTCCGAGCAGGAGCTCAAGTCGCAAGAACCGCACGGCCCTTGCGCGACGGCACGAAGCGAACTCGCCACGCATTGCCGTCAGGGTCGTGGGCCTCGATGCCTTCGTCCTCGAGCCGCAGCCGGACACCTGCTCTTCGCAACGCGATGGCGACGTCGCCGATGAGCCGCGGCTCGTCGACGAGAAGCGCGAACTGCGAGGCCGTGGAAGACGGCGCCGTGTGCTCGACGGTCAACACGAGCGGCGGCGAGTCGAGCTCGAACACCGCGGTCGTCTCGTCGCTGCAAGCCGGCCTCGCGCCGAGAAGAGCTTCGTAGAATGCAGCCGATCGCACCGCGTCACAGACGCCCAGATGAATATGCAATTTGGGCAAAACCATGTTTGACCTCCCGCCATCGGCGCAGGCTCGAGACAACGAAAACAGGAGAGACCCAAGCCCTGTATTCAGAGCAGGCCGTATTGCGACCCATTGGCCCGAAAACGCCGAAGGCCGCCTCGGGTTTGCCCCGGGCGGCCTTCGCAGCGCGTTCGCGCGGAGAATATCGCCTAGGGCTTGGCGTTTCGCCAAATAGTGTTTGCGTGCGCGTACTTCGCTACGTCCGCAAGGACGGTCGGCGCCACCGAACGACGCGAACTCGTGAGGGCAAGGCGCATGGTCGTGGAAAACGGCCGCAGCGACAGGGCCTGGCGGTGCACTATGCGGAACATGGGTAGGTCATTAGCGCTTTCCTATCGAATCGTCAAGTGACGATTTGCGGCCTCGAATGAGGAGATCGAACAGTCTCGGATTTTGGCCGCTCGTGGCCTCGACCTATTTCATGGTCTGCGGCGGCCCGTACGGGATCGAAGATCTCGTCGGCCAGGGGTATGGCGTTGCTCTCGTCACCCTCATGATGACGCCCTGGATCTGGAGCTTGCCGACTGGGCTCATGGTCGGCGAGCTCGCCAGCGCGATTCCCGAAGAAGGTGGATATTACGCTTGGGTCCGCCGGGGGCTCGGACCGTTCTGGGGGGTTCAAGAAGCATGGTTGTCGCTCGTGGCCAGCATCTTCGACATGGCCATCTATCCGACCCTCTTCATGACGTATCTTGCGCGGCTCGCTCCGGCGCTGTCCGGTCCCTGGGCCCTCGTCGCGGGGGCGGCGGTCATTGCCGGCGGCCTGGCACGGAACGTTCGCGGAGCGGCAAGCGTGGGAAGAAGCTCGATCGCGCTGGGCGTCGTCGTCCTCGCCCCATTCGCCGTTTTGGTCGCCCTCTCGGCGAGACACCCGAACGGCGCCGTGCTGGGGTCGAGCGTCCGCGCCGCGCAGCACGCCGCCCTCGATAGCGTCGGCGGCGGCCTGCTCGTCGCCATGTGGAACTTCATGGGTTGGGACAATGCATCCACGATTGCGCGCGAGGTCGACCGCCCCGCCCGGGTCTACCCGTGCGCGATCCTGGCCACTCTCGCGCTCGTCACCGTCACCTATCTCTTGCCGGTCGTAGCGGTGGCCCTGGCGGGGCTCGATCCACAGGGCTGGACGGCGGGCGCATGGGTCGAAGCGGCACGCGCTCTCGGCGGCGCTCCGCTCGCGTGCATGATCGTCGTGGGCGGCATGTCGTGCGGAATCGGCATGTTCAACGCACTCCTTCTCTCGTATTCGCGGGTTCCGGCGGCGCTCGCCGAAGACGGGGTCCTGCCGGCATTTCTGGCACGCCGCGCCGCGCACACCGCCGTGCCATGGGCGGCCGTTGCGGCTTGCTCGATCGCGTATGCGCTCTGCCTGGGGCTCGGGTTCCGCCATCTGGTCGCACTGGACGTGCTGCTCTACGGACTGAGCCTGCTGCTCGAGTTCGCTGCTCTCGTGGCGCTGCGCGTGCGTGAGCCGACACTTCCTCGCCCGTTCAAAGTGCCCGGAAACGCTCTCGTAGCCGGGTTGATTGGAGCTCCACCCCTCGCGCTTCTCGGTCTCGGGGCGTGGGGCTGCCGCGCCGAACGCATCGGGCCGATGCCCGCGCTGGCGTTCGGTGCGCTCCTGGTTGCCGCCGGCGTGATCGCCTATCCGCTCCGCAGGCAACCGAGCCGCAGCCGCAGCCGCAAGACAAGGATTGTGTTGCGATGAGCCGAGCGGCCGGAGCGCCGGGCGCCGGGCCGCGGGCACCTACGCCGCGTGCGCAGTCGCAATTTCGTCGACGATCCGGCGAGCCGCGTCGCGCCGGTCCCTGGCGTCACGGATCGGGCGCCCGACGACGATGTAATCGGCGCCCCAGTGAATCGCTTCCGCAGGTGTCGACGAGCGCTTGTGATCGTCGCGCGATGCACCGGACGGACGTATGCCCGGACTGACCAGCGGTGCGTTCGGAAAGTGAGCTCGGAGAAGCGCGATCTCTCGTCCCGAGACGACGAAGCCGTCCACGCCGGCGTTCTTGCCTTCATCCGCGCGGCGCAAGAGCTCTCCCTGAAATCCCTCCGGGTCCTGTCCCGTCTGGCGCGCGAACTCCGCCGGATCGAGGCTCGAGAGAACGGGCACCAGAAGCAGCTCGGGCCCGGGGTGATCGCCCCTTCCGCGCAGGGCCGCTTCGATCGTGTCGCGCGAAGCGCTGTGGCTGAGCGTCAGGAAGCGGCTGCCCATCGCGGCCGCCAGGCTCACGACCCTGCGCACCGTCTCCGGAATGTCGTTCGGCAGCTTCAGGTCGACGAAGACGCGCTTTTCCCGGACCAGCGAGCGCAGCACAGCGTCCATGCCGCCGCTCATCAAGAGCTCGAGGCCGACCTTGTAGAACGTGACGAGATCCCCCAGCTCCTCGACGATCTGGACGGCCTCCTCACGGGTGGGCACGTCGAGAGCCACGATGAGTCGCTCGCGAGGCGATAGCTTTGATCGAGTGGCGCTCGCCTCCATGGCCGTCGACCCCGTGGGCGGTCCAGTGTAGAGCCGCCCGCCTTCGGGTGAAAACTCGAAATGTGGGGCGGCCCGGTCAATTGGGGTGGCGTCGGTGCCGGAAGCGATCCATTTTGGCCCCTCGGGGTCGGAGAAGGATCCGCCGGCACTCGGCCATAGTACCTGGAGGAGGAAACCTTGAACGCGGTCGAGACGCCTGTCATCGCCGTCGAGAGCCCCTCGTCCCCGAGCCCGGCGCCCGCCCTCGGACCCATCGAGATCGGCGTTGGATCGTTCTTGCTGAGCGGACCGGGCGCAAGCGGCGTCGTGGGCCTCTCGGTCTTTCTTTTCGACGAGATCGCCGACAATCTTTATCTTCGTCCGTCGGTCGCCGCAGGCGAGGCGCCAGCATCGAATGCCGGCTCGACCTGGGCCGCGGGACGGCTGGACGCGTGCACTCGGGTGCCGGGAAACTACCGGGTCGATCAGGGTTTGCAGCTCGACTTGTGCGGCGGAACGGACGTTGGACTGACCTATTTCGCCTCGGGCACGCAGACGGGGCAACCTGCTCAGGGGCGGACGTTACCCTACTGGGACCTCGGGCCGAGCCTCGCCCTGAGGGGCGAGCTCGGCGACCGGGGTGGTGCGGTCTGGCTCCGGGCCTTCGGAGGGATCAACGTCCTGCGTCCGGGCTTCGAGGACTCGCAGGGGACCCGTCAGACGCCGCCCCCCGCATCCTTCCGGCTCGAGCTCGGCTTCTCCTGGGGGCGCTAGCCGAGAACGGGACCGGCACGCTCGGGCATAAACCGCGGTCCGCGGGGCCGCGCTCGGCAGGGCCCGCGCTCGGCTGGCTGCCACGCTCAGCCGTGGGTCATCCGACTGCGCCGGGTTGCGACCACGTGGTACGCCGCGACCAGGACGATCGCGCCAAGCAGCGACATGACGAAACCCGCGGACTGTCCCTGGTGATACATGCCGAGCGCGCGACCGACGAATGCGCCGAGATACGCTCCGCCGACGCCGAGCAGCAGCGACACGACCCAACCGCCCGGCTCCTTGCCTGGAACGATCAGACGCGCCACGGCTCCGATGAACAATCCGAACAGCAGAAAGGCGATGAAGTGCATGAGCTTCTCCTTTTTCCGAATGACCCTTTCCGTCCTCGCTTCGGGCGTCGAGCGGGGGAGCCGCGAGCGTTTCTGCGATTGAGGAGCCCGTCTGGCCGTCGCCGCACGCCATGCAGCAAGAGCAAGTTGCGCGCCACGGAACACGGCCATCGAGGGCGCTCGTGGCGTGGAAAAGCTGCAACGCGAAGCTCAAGGGAGAGCGTGTTTTGCCAGCCGGACGACGCCCTCGCTCGCACCTGGCCCCCACCTGCCCCGCATATCCCCGTTCACCTACGTACAAACGGGGCCCTGACGTGGGGGGGCGCGCGCGACTTTGTTCGGGTGGATCCGTGCACGGCGCACGCCTCCCATTACGATCGATACGATGACCCTGCTCGATCATCCCCTTCTGGCATCGCGTTACTTTCTTCCGCGGCCCGGAGCGCTGGAGGCGGCCTTCTTCGTCGTGGCGGCAGACGGACAATCGCGGCTCGGATGTTTCCGTTCGGCGCCTTACGACGGCGCGCGCGCCCTGACCGTGCTCCATTTTCATGGCAACGCCGAGATCGTGCCTGACTACGTGCCCTCCATGGCCCATGTGATGAACGACCTGGGAGTGAACGTCGTCTTCGCGGAATACCGGGGATACGGAGCTTCCACCGGCGCCCCTTCGATCAACGCGATGCTCGATGACTCGGAATCGATATTCCAGGCCCTGCGTGTCTCGGCGTCCCGTGTGGTGGCCTTTGGTCGATCCCTTGGCTCGATCTTCGCCCTCGAGGTGGCGAGGCGCCATCCGGGCATCGCGGGGCTGATTCTCGAGAGCGCGATCGCGGAACCCCTCGATCCGGCGATCGTGCGTGTCTCCGCAGAGGACCTGGGAGCGTCGAAGGAAGAGCTGGCGGCTGCGGTGGCCGAACGCGTCGACCAGCGTGCGAAGATCTCAGGGTACGCGGGCCCGCTGCTCGTCATGCACACCACCGCGGACATGTTGATCCCGGTGACGCATGCGCAGCGGCTCTTCGAGTGGGCTGGCGCCCGGCCGGCGCAAAAAAAGCTGGTCCTGTTCGAGCAGGGCGACCACGGGACGATCTACGCAGCGAACCGCGAAGACTACATGGTCGAGCTCGGCGCATTTCTCGATCGCGTCCGCAGAGACCATCGAACCCCTCGTCGGGAGCGCGCGACCGAGCGCTCGTCGGATTCCCCCCGTCGCGATCACGCGACCGAACGTTCCTCGGATCCGACGAAGGCGCCATCGCGAAAGACCAGCCAGGGCGAGTGGTGAGCGGCGAACCGCGGCCCCGGAAGGACGACGCCGATCAGGTTCAAAGGGTCGCACGCTCGGACGCGAACGCTCTCGCCCGAGCGCTCGGTGCGTCGGACGCGTCGCAGCGCGTCCACCGCCTCCGGCAAGCCGTACTGCTCGCCGATGAAACCAGCCACGAACCTTCCGCCGCGCACGAGCCCGCGAGCCTCGCGGCTTCGCAGCGCCCGGAGCACGTCCCGCCACGGCACAGAGAAGCTCTCGCGAACCGCGATCTCGCGGAAAACGACGCCGTAACGCATCAGCAGCTGGCCGGCGACGCGATCCGCCAGATCGTCGGCCGCCGTCGGCTCGGCCGATCGCTCGGTGAGCGCCCACCGACCTTGCGCCCGGCGGCGGGCCACCCTGGGCCCGGAAGCCATCAGGTCGCGCAGCGGCTGGAAGCCATCGCAGGCCACGAGGGCGCGCCCGACGAGATCCCACAAGGCATCGGCCAGTTCGCGCGCTGAAAGCCGCGAGGCCGCGGCGAGGTCGTCGAAAAAAAGCGCCCCCTTGCGACGTAGCGCGTCGAGCGCTGCGGCGGAAGCGTCGGAGAGCGGCGTGTCGTCCTCGGGTTCGCGACGAACGGACTCGATCAGCCACCCGAGGTCGCGTCGCTGCACGATGGCAATGGGGGTCGCTCGCGAAGTCGAGACCATCGCGCTCGAACCGGGGCGCCTGGGCGAGAGCCGAGCCCACGCCACCTCGCCCGAGAGGCATGCCTCATCGAGCCACTGCGGGCGGTAATCGGCGATCCGCAGGCCGAGCACGTCGTCTTCCCATGCGGCGGCCGCGATCTCGAACCCTTGCAACATCTCGATGGCCCCCATGAGCCCGGCCCGACCGCCGGCGCGCACGTGAGGGGTCAGCTGGTGCCGCTCGAAGAGATACCGCATGTAATCCTGCGCGCTGACCGGCTCGATCTCGCTCCGCAGCCGGTCGAGCGTGAGGCGGTGAATGCGCGCGAGCAGGCGCCGATCGCAGTATTCCTCGGCAAAGGCGCCAGGGGTGAAGCGTCCCCGAAGGACGAGTCCCTCCGCTTCGAGGCTCGCGACGGCTTGGGCGACCTCGTGCTCCGGCAGGTCCAGATCGCTCGCGATCATCGACGCCGTGAACGGGCCCGCCACTTCCGAATGCCCGCGCACGACCGCAAGAACGGCCGCGGCACGGCCGGGCTGCGGGGATTGCAGATGCGCCGGCACCGCCGGGGCGTCGGGCGCGGCCAGCGGATACAGCGCGCGGGCGATGCCGGAGTTCTCGATCGCGAGCGCAAACCTGCCGAAAACTGCCGCGCGGCCCCTCTCCCGCAGCTCCCCGAGCCAGGACGCCCAGCCGTCCCGAATGGGCGCAACGACGAGCCCGAGGAGCAGGTCGTGCAGCTCGTGCGCGTCGCGCGGCGCGGCACGTGCCTGGTGTACCACCTGGGCGATGGCATCCGCGTCGAGCGCGCCGAGGTCACGCTGATGCTCCGGTAGAGCCCGCCTCAGCGACAGAGCACGCGTGCGACGCTCCTCGAGAGGCGCGTCGTCGAGAAATGCGTAGGGTTTGGCGTTCAGGATCTCGTGCGCGAAAGGAGACGGCTCGGTCGTGTCGCGCGCGTACAGCCGGATCTCGCCGCGTTCGATTCGCTCGAGCAGCCCGTGCAGCCTCTCGCTGTCCATTGCCTCGAAGAGGCAGTCGCGCACCGTCTGCCGCACCAGCGGATGATCCGGCAGCCGGATCGGGCCGGTCGCGTTCTCCCCGCACGCGACCTGCTCGGGGAACACGGCGGCGAGAAGATCGTCCGCGCGCATGCGCTGGAGCGCCGGGGGCACTTTCTTTCCCTTGTCGTGGCGAAGGATCGCGAGCGCGCGCGATGCATTCCAGCGCCAGCGTGTGCCGAACATGGGCGCCTGCAGGATCGCCTGCTCCAGCGTCCGTCGTAGATGGTGCGCGCGGACAAAGTGAAACGCGTCCGACAGCGGGAAGCCGTACGCCGCCCCGAGCGACAGAACAACGGCATCGTCCGTCGCCGCCGCTTGCAGCTCGAAGTCGAAGGAGACGCAGAACCGTTTGCGCAACGCCAGGCCGAAGGCCCGGTTGACACGCCCGCCGAAAGGACAGTGCACCACGAGCTGCATCCCTCCGGCCTCGTCGAAGAAGCGCTCGAAGACGATGTCGTGCATCGTCGGCACGACGCCGAGCGCGTGCCGCTGCGCGGCGACGTAAGCCGCGAGCTGGGTGGCCGCAGCCGCGGGCAGGGCGCACTGCGACACGAGCAGCGCAGCGGCGTCTCCCCCTCCTTCGATCGCCGTCACGATGTCCGTCCGCAGGCGACTCACCTCCTCCGAGAGCTCCCAGGTGCGCGACGGGGCCTCGCCCAGCCAGAACGGAATCGTGGGCGGCTCCCCGTTCGCGTCCTCGACTCGCAGCGTGCCCGCGCGGGACTCCACACGACGGATGCGCCACGAGTGGGACCCGAGAACGAATACGTCGCCCGCCATGCTCTCGATGGCCCAGTCCTCGTTCACGGTGCCCACGAGCGTCTCGTCGGGGTCGAGGATGACGCGGTAATCGGCGAGATCCGGGATCGCGCCGCCGTTGGTCAATGCCACGATGCGCGCGGCCCGACGCCCGCGCAGCAGGCGGTTGACGCGATCGTGGTGCAGGAGCGCTCCCGTCCGCCCGAGCTTCGGGGCTGCGCCCTCGGCGAGCGCCCTCACGACGTCGTCGAACTCGGCCCGGTCGAGCCCTGCATAGGGCGCCGCCTGACGAACCAGATCGTAGAGATCGTCCTCGTTCCACTCCCGGACGGCGCACTCGGCGACGATCTGCTGCGCCAAAATGTCGAGCGGCGCCTCGGGGGGCTGCACGCGATCGAGCTTGCCCGCGCTCACGGCGCGCGCGAGCGCAGCGCACTCCGCCAGCTCGTCGCGCGTCGTCGCGAAGAGACGTCCCCGCGACGTACGCCCGAGGGCATGGCCCGACCGGCCGATGCGCTGCAGGAAAGTCGTCACGGCGCGAGGCGATCCGATCTGGCAGACGAGATCCACTGCACCGATGTCGATCCCGAGCTCGAGCGACGCCGTTGCGACGATGGCGCGCATCTCGCCGGCCTTGAGCCGTTGCTCGATACGCAAGCGCCTCTCCTTGGAGAGGCTCCCGTGATGAGCGGCGATGCGATCCTCGCCGAGACGTTCCGCCAGGTGATGGGCGACGCGTTCCGCCATGCGCCGCGTGTTGACGAAGACGAGCGTCGTTCTCTCCCGCTCGATGAGCGCGGCCAGGCGATCGTAGATCTCGTCATACTGCTCGTGAGTGGCAACGGCCTGCAGGTCCGTGCCGGGAACCTCGACGGCGACGTCCAGGTCGCGCCGGTGGCCGATGTCCACGATCGCGCACGCCCGTCCGCGTCCAACGAGGAAGCGCGCCGCCTCTTCGATGGGATGGACGGTCGCCGACAGGCCGATTCGCTGAGGTCGGCGTCCGGCGAGCGCGTCGAGGCGCGCGAGTGACAGCGCCACATGGCTGCCGCGCTTGTCACGCATGAGCGCGTGCAGCTCGTCGAGAATGACGGTCCGGACGTGGCGGAGCACCGCGCGCGAGCGCTCCGCGGTCAGCATCAGGTAAAGCGACTCCGGAGTGGTGACCAGCACGTGGGGCGCCTGCCGGACGATGGCTGCGCGCTCTGCGGGGGTCGTGTCGCCGGTGCGCAGCGCCGTGCGAATACGGGCGGGCTGAAGACCAGCCTCGCGGGCGGTGGCTGCGATGCCCTCGAGCGGCTCTCGCAGGTTCTTCTGGATGTCGCTGCTCAGGGCCTTGAGGGGCGAGACGTAAACCACGTCGACCTCGTCGGGCAGCTCACCCTGCAGCCCGCGACGCACCAGCCCGTCGAGGCTCGCGAGAAATGCGGCGAGCGTCTTGCCCGACCCGGTCGGCGCCGCGATCAGCGTGTCCCGACCTTCGACGATGTTCCGCCATCCGTCGGATTGAGCCGGGGTCGCAGCGCCGAAGGACCGGGAGAACCACCGGGCGACGGTCGGATGAAAGGACTCGAGCCCCATCACACGCTCACGCTAGCGCGACGCGCGTCCTCGCGCTCAGCGGGCCAGCCAACCTCGCTCCTTCAGCATCGAAATGACGGCGTCGGCGCTGCGCTCGAGTGAAGCGGCGGCGACGTCGAGCTGCAGAGCGGGCGTTCTCGAGAGAGATGTCGCGGCGACGGCGGGTCCCAGTTGCACGACAAGCGTGTCTTCGTCACCCTCGACGGTTCGAGCGAACGCGACATCCGTCACCGCGGAGCCGGCTGCCGGCAGGATCGCGAGAAGCCCAGCGTCGGCAAGCGTCCGGGCCGCCAAGAGGGCCTCTCGTTCGCTCGCGCGTGGAGAAACGACCGCGCCGCTCGCGCCGTGGTCGAACAGCCTTCGCTCGACGGCGAACGCCAGACGCTCCACGTGCTCGGCTGCTGCGCCGACGAGCACCACGAGCCCCTTGGCCACGCCGAAACGCGAGCGACGCTCCCTCGCGGTCACCTGAGACCGCGTTGCCGACGCATCCTCGCCTTCTGCGCCTCGTCCCGTGGGGACGCGGGCGGGTGTCCGCCGGCCCTCTTCGTCCGCCGAAACGTCAGCCGCGATCACCATTCCGGCGGCCACGGTGTTGTTCGTGATCGTGTCGATCAGGATGAACGACCCGGTCTCGCGATTGTCCGCGTAGGCGTCGACGAAGAGCGGACGGTGCGTGGTCAGCGTGACGCGTCCGATGTCGTTCAGCTCGAGCGCCGGCGCAGCGACCTCCTCGAGCGTGTCCATGTCCTTTCGCCAGTGCACCGTGTCGATCTCGGCTCGTACGATCTGCGTCGTGTGCTTGAGCAGGTACGTCCGGTTCGGGTCGAGCGGGACCTCATGCATCCAGACGAGATGCGCATCGAAGTGGCGGACGATGCGAGGCGGCCGAGACGGGTGAACGAGCATGTCGCCACGGCTCACGTCGATCTCTTCTTCGAGCCGGACGACGACCGATTGTGGCGCGAACGCCTCGACAAGCTCGCCGTCGTACGAATCGATCGCCTTGACGCGACTCGTCTTGCCCGATGGAAGAATCAGGATCCGGTCGCCCCGTGCCACGATCCCCGACGCGATCCGCCCCGCGTACCCCCGGTAGTCGAGGTTCGGACGCAGGACGGTCTGAACCGCGTACCGAAAGCCCTCGCGACTGCGGTCGTCGTGCAGCGGGACGTTCTCGAGAAAGTCGAGAACCGTCGGACCCGAATACCACCCGATCCTGGTGCTGCGCACGGCGCAGTTGGCCCCCTCGAGCGCGCTGATGGGAAAGAAGCTCACGTCCAGGAAAGAGAGGTTTTTCGTGAACGCGAGGAAGTCCGCTTGGACCCTGGCGAAGACGGCGCGGTCGTAACCGACCAGGTCCATCTTGTTCACGCACACGGCAAGGTGAGGGATGCCGAGGAGCGAGGCGATGTAGGCGTGGCGCCGGCTCTGCTGCAACACGCCGAGTCGCGCATCGATGAGGATCACCGCCACGTTCGCCGTGGATGCGCCCGTCACCATGTTGCGGGTGTACTGAACGTGACCCGGCGTGTCGGCGATGATGAACTTGCGCTTGTCGGTGGAGAAGTATCGGTATGCAACGTCGATCGTGATCCCCTGCTCGCGCTCCGCGGCGAGTCCATCGGTCAAGAGGGACAGATCGAGGTCCGTCCCCTGCATCTGGGTGGCCCTGCGGACGGCCGCGAGCTGGTCCTCGTAGACCGATCCCGTATCGTACAGCAATCGACCGATCAGCGTGGACTTGCCGTCGTCGACGGATCCCACCGCGACGAACCGCAAAAGCTCCTTGTCCTGGTACCGGCGCAAGTACGCTTCGATGTCCGACTCGATCAGGTGCTTGTCCGAAGGCATCAAAAGTAGCCCTCACGCTTCTTCTTCTCCATCGAGGCGTCTTCGTCGTGATCGATGAGCCGCCCCTGTCGCTCGGAGACGGCGGTAAGAAGCATTTCGCGAATGACGTCCGGGATCGTGTCGGCCGTCGACTCGATGGCTCCGGAAAGCGGGTAGCAACCGAGAGTACGAAAGCGAACGACGCGCATGACGGGCTTCTCACCCGGTTCGAGGCGCATGCGGTCGTCGTCGACCATGATCCAAGTGCCCGACCGGGCGACGACGGGACGCGCTCTGGCCAGGTACAGAGGCACGATGGGAATCTGCTCCGTCCAGAGGTAGAGCCACACGTCGAGCTCGGTCCAATTGGACAGCGGAAAGACGCGCACGCTCTCGCGCAGATTGATGCGCCCGTTGTAGAGAGACCAGAGCTCGGGACGCTGGTTCTTCGGGTCCCACTGGTGAAAGCGATCCCGAAACGAGTATACGCGCTCCTTGGCGCGCGATCGCTCCTCGTCGCGACGTGCGCCTCCGAACGCGCAATCGAACCGATACTTGCCGAGCGCTTGCTTGAGGGCCTCGGTCTTCATCACGGTCGTGTACTTGTTGCTGCCGTGATCGAAAGGATTGATCCCCTGGGCCAGCCCGTCGGGATTGGTGTACACGAGAAGCTCGAGGCCGAGCTCCTTGACCGTCCGGTCGCGGTGCTCGATCATCTCGCGAAACTTCCACGTCGTGTCGATGTGCAGCAGCGGAAACGGCAGCGGGGCGGGTGCGAACGCCTTCTGCGCCAGCCGGAGCATGACGGAGCTGTCCTTGCCGATGGAGTAGAGCATCACCGGGTTGTCGAACTCCGCGACGGCTTCGCGAAGGATGTGAATGCTCTCGGCTTCCAGCGTTCGAAGGTGCGTGAGCCTGCGTGGATCGAGTTTCACCGTCAAACGTCTTTCGGTCGCTGCAGGGGCCGCGCTGCGGGATCGCGCAGCGAGCCCGCATGCGCCGCGCAGCATAGCAAACGGCGCCGCGTCGATCGCCTTTGACCGCGACCGGCCGATCTTGCGGCGCTCCGCGATCCGCCGCGCGGCGGCCGCGGCTCGTTCGATCGCGTCCGGCTCCGCGGCGGGAGGCCTCGGTTATAGTTAGCTCATGGCGAAGCTCGTCGTCCAGGGCGCCGCCCACGCCCGCTCGATGGTTCACGCGCCGTCGCTCCTACGGACGGGAAGCCGGAGGACGAAGAGGTGGGGAGGCAAGGTGCACTTCACAGCGAAGGCGATCCTCGGCATGGCACCCAGCGTGGGCCTCGCGAGCTGTTTGGGGGCCGCGCCGTCGGAGAGTGGAAACGCTCACGATGCGTCTCTCGAAACGTCCGCATCGAGCGACGGGGGCAAGGCACCGCCCGAAAGCGGTGCGACCGGAGACGGGGCCGCGACCGTGCAAGCCGACGCGACGACCGGCGAGGCAGGGGCCATGGACGCCGGCGACGGCGCCGCCGACGTCGATGTAGCGATCCCTCTCGTGACTCTCACGTGCAGCGATACCAGCTGGGTGTATGCGCAGCCGATCGACCTCGGGCCGCAAGCGTCGCTCCTCTGGACGTCGAATGCCAGCCCGACGACGGTTCGCATCGCCGCGAGCGATCTCTCGATGAACCCCATCTTCACCGTCTACTCGATCGACACGTCGACGACGCCGCCGGCGGTGACTTCGCTCGTCATTCCCAACGCCGATGCTGCCCTGATGAATACGGGACCGGGTATCCGCTTGAGCAACGGCTTCGCCGTGCCCGTCGAGGTTTTCGGCACCGGCACCGATATTGGGCTTTACTCCTTCGCAGACTCCACGCCGCTGCCGGCGCAGCCGCCGAGCCTGTCCGTCATTGCCTCCGTCAACGGCCAGATGATTCAGCAGCAAGTCGTGCTCCAAGTCGGTGCATCCCAATATTTCACCGCGATCCCCACGTACGAGGGGTCGACGTTCGGCATTTCGGCCGGGGTTGCGGTCGGGGGACAGCTCGCGACCCTAATCCCGGTCGACAGCAGCACGACTGGAGGGTTCGGGCTTCAGATCGCCGTTCTGGCGGGCTCCAACGTGAGCCTGTTTGCGACAAAATACCCGGGCCCGTCGTTGGGCTACTACCCGATTCCCGCAACGGTTTCGACAGCCGGGGCGTTCCAGGCCCTGGCTCCGCTGCAGACCGCCGGCACCGATCAGGAGATGCTCGACGCGGTCCCGGGGTCGGCGACCGACACGACGAACCTCGCGTATCAGGAGTCGGACGTCATCGATGGTGGATACGTGAGCAGGGTCGTCGTCGACCAGGTGGCGAACTCGGCCCTGGCTCCGCTGCAGCTCTCGAGTCTCGTCGGTTCGACTTCTTTCGATCAGTCCTTCGTGGATCCCGCCACGTTCCCCTGCAATGGAAGGGCACGCTTTTTTGGTGACGACTTCGTGTATCTGGGCTCGGGCTGCGTCGGCGATGGGCACACGCAGTGGGTCAACTTCATCTGGTACGACGTGCACGGCGTGGTCCGGGCGTCGCAGACAGGACTGAGCGGAATTCTCCAGGGCCAGGGCTATGCCCTCGAGACGATTGCCGCCTCACCCGGACCGAGAACGCCGACTTCCGCGGCGTGGAACATCATCTGGATCGAGCAGGTCGAGAACGACGCCGGGGTCGACGTGAGCGAGATGTATTTCAACCAGCTCGTCTGCCAGTAAATCGCGCCGCTCGCAACGTCGGAACGCGCGGCGTTCCGGGCTGCTCCCGGGTTTCGATCGTCGGGACGCCGCTTTAGTTCACCGTGACGCTGTACGAGCTCGTGGTGAACGTCCCCGACGCGCTGTAGATCTCGTAGCCCGCCTGGATTCCCCAGAGATAGGAACTGGTCGAGAGGCCCACGTTCTCGGTCTCGGCGTCCTCGAAGAAATCGTTCAGGTTGACGCTGACGGCGCCCGAGGCGCTCGGCGACGTGTTGCGGTACGCGATGTACTTCCAGGTATTCACCTGGCCGGTCCACACCTGGTAGGTGGCGCCGCTGATCGTCACGGTCTTTGGCATCCCGTTGCTGCCCTGGACCTGGGAACCGGCCGGCTGGACTCCGTTGTACCCGTTCCACACCATGAGTTCGAGCGTGGGCGATGTTCCGCTCGGCGTGGAGCCGAACCAGATGTCCCAGGCTGCATCGTACGTACCGCCGGGCACGCTGTAGCTCCAGGTCGCGGGCACCATGGAGATGCTCGAGAGCGTCTGACCTGTCGTGTAGCTTCCGTAAAATTGACCGTTCTGCCACCCGTAGATGATCGACGGATAGGAGGACGGAGTGTTGCCGCCGCTTCCAAAGCTTCCGTTCGGGAAGGTGATGGTCAGGCCGGCGCAGTCACCTCCCTGCGTCGCCTGAATGCACTCTCCGCTGCCCTGGCTGATGTTGTTCTGAAAGCCGTAGTCGACACCGTCGACGATGTCCTGCGGATCGCAGGTCTGCCCGCCCACCGTGTCCATCATGCTGCAGCTTCCGGGCGCCTGCGTGCTGGCATCGCCTGCGAAGAGCGGCTGGATGCTCGTGATGCAGAAATCGTATGCATACGTCTGAGCGGCGGCGCCCGCGAGCTCGACTTGGACGTCGTAGATGCCGGTCGGATCGAGGGCGGCGTCCGGGTCGGCGATGTTTGGATAGTCAGGCACGTTCTTCACGGAAGAGAAGAGCACCGTGTAGGTCGTCCCACTGGCCGAGGGCGCGGGTTCGGTCGCGAACGGTGCCACGTAGCCCATTCCCGCGGCATTCATCGTGGCCGCGGTGTTCGTGAAACCGATGCGCAGGTCGTCTCCTCCCGTCGTCCCGGTGACCGTGATCGCGAAGCCGATGACACCGCTGGCCGCCGCGTCGTACGCCGACTTGACGGCATTCGCGCCGGGCGTTGCATTGAGAGAGAGACCCAATCCAACATACGCGCTGGTCGATGCCTCCAGCGTGCCGCTCTGGCACATTCCCGGCCCGTGCGAGTCGGTTGCCGAATACGGGGGCACCCCCATGGTACAGCCGCCGCTGCTCGTATCGTTCGAGAAACAGTACCAAGCTCCCTGGATACCGTAGACGTCGCACTGGTTGTAGATGAAGCCCGTCGGGTCGATGGACAGGATCGATTTGTTCGTGTTGCTGCACACGATGCCGCCATCGCCGCCGTCCGTGCTTCCGCCACCGCCGGCGGCCGAGTCGGTCGCTGCCCCGCCGCCTCCGCCTCCGCTCGAGCTACTCGAAGAGACGACCATCGTGGCCCCGTCGGCGAAGGTCTCCGTCGTAACGACGGCGCCGTCAGACAGCGTCGTCGTGCTGAACGACCCGCCCGAGGTGCTGTTGGAGCCGTTGTTCGAATTCGACCCTCCCGCGCCCGGTTGACTCGTCGTGCTCGTACTGCACGCCAGCGCGAGTGAAGCCCCGATGGCCGCGGCCGCGGCGGCGCGAACGGCGCGCCGAAGCCAGGGGGACCGCGGCGGATTGTCGGAACACGAACGGGAGCCCATCGAGGAGAACATCACAAACCTCCAGCCAATGCGGTGCGGTGCAGCACGCACGCTTCCCAAGGGAAGCGTGCGACTTCGAGCGCCCGCCTCTATGCCACGTCCAGGCGACGCGTGCGTTCAAATAGCGCGTCGAACGGTGCCAGGCACGTCCACGTTGCGCCTCGGGAGGCACGTCGCCGGTCCGCGCCACGGGAGGTCCCGCAGCGCGGTAAATTTGCCGTGTGACGCTACAGGGGAGCGATGCGACCGCGCGGCGACTTCTCGGGGCCGCGCGAGGCTCAGCGCGGGGTCGTCGGAGGGGGGACGGGAGGAATCTGAAATACGTCCCAGGCCGGCAGGTGGTTATCCTCGCTGGAAGGCTGATTCCAGAGGTAAAGCGAGTGGTAGGTCGTGACGTTCCCCGACGTGCCGACCGTGATGAGCGTGATGTAAAGTTGCGGGACGGCCTGCTGGCCGATGCTGTCCAGGTTGGGCCTCGTCGAGCTGAACACGACCCAGTAGTACGTCGTGTTGTCGAGCGCCGCGACGGACTGAGCGCTCGGCGACCATCGCGGCCAGCTGTTGGTCACGCCCGGGCTGATTGCGCTGGTGCACGCGGGCGGATCGTTCGCATTGAGCCGCGTGGCCGTTCCCCCGCCCGAGGGCACGATGTAGATCTCGTCGCCCGGCGCGTCGTACGTGCCCCCGTTGCCCTCGAGCTTGTCGAACGCAATGTAATTGTCGTCGGGCGAAAATGCCGGATAAAACTCGTCGTTGAATGGGTCCGAGGCTCCGGGGACTGGGGCGGCGTTGCCGCCCGCTTTGGCATTGTAAGGGACCGAATACAGATCCATCGGCCCGCTGCCGGGACGGCCGTTGGTAATTCCGCCGACCGGCAGCGACGTGTACACGATGGTCGACCCGTCGTGGCTCCACGTGGGCGCCGTCGCCCCTTGCGAGTCGCCCGCGTCGGCTCCCAGGCTGCGCGCGAGCAGCCCGGAGACGTTGGCACCGGTGGCCTCGAGATCCACCCACGTCAGGTCGCCCGTGTTGCTCAGGATCTCGATCCGATCCCCGCTGGTCCAGTGGGCGGCCGAAAAGATGGGGGCGCCCGCTAGGGCGCCGAGCGCCTCGCCCGCCGCAGGCGTCAGGTAACTGGGGATGCCCCCCGGCGCAGCGTCCTGGCCGATGGTGGCGATGCTGTTGTTGTACCCGCCGTTGGGCCCCAGCCACTCCGCCTGAAATCCGACGCTGAGCCCATCGGGCGTCGCCGCGTGACATCCGATGCAGGCGCGGTTTCCGGCCGGGGCCGGATTTTCTTGCACCTGGGGGCCCGTGAGCACCGTCTCGACGGATTCGTCGCCGACGCTGAAGCCTTCGAGGATTCCGGTGCCGGCCATTCCGCCCACGATCGCCCAGTACACGATCGCGCCGGGAGCACCCACGGGAGCAATTCCGAGCGCCCCACTCGACCCCAGCGCTTCGCCCGACAGCGTCCCTCCCGAGAACTCTCCACTGCGGACGGTGATCGTCATCGGCACGTCCTGTGAGTCTGCCCGCAGCGCCTCCCACATGGCTTCGGACATCGTCCACTGGTTCGCGGTCGTGTAAACGACGAGGTCGTTGGTCTGATTGCCGACGTGCAGGCGCAGCTCGAAGAGGTTCGCATTCGCAGGAGCAATCCAGGCGAACCGTGGGCGCAGCCAGTTGTTCGGATAGATCGAGCCGACCTCCGGCTCGATCAAACACGGCCCGCCGGTGGTCGCGCCTTGCGACGTCGGGCCGAAGAGCTGAGCCGAGTTCGACGGTGCGGCCCCCGTTCCCCCATCGGGCATGTCCAGAATCGGGGTGGACGGAAAATCGGTGAATGGGCCCGCCAGCGGACCTGTGAAGGTTTGCCCCCCGCTACCGACCGGCGACGCGTCTCCGAGCTCGCCCAGCGACGCATCGCCCGCGCTGAGGCCGGTGGTGGCGTCGGAGAGCGCGCTGATCGAGGCGAGGCTCGAGCCCGCGTCGCTGCCGTTCGGAGCAAAGGTGTTGCTGCCGGCGCTGGCGCAGCCGACGAGCGTACCGACCAGCGCGGTCACGAGGAGGACGCCCGCGCGTTCGGACGACGGCCACTCGTTTTTCACCCTGCGTAAGTGTGCACTGGGACGACGAAGAGGCTCATCGATCGTCGAACGCGCCGGGCGACTCCACGTTTTCAGGCTCGACGACCTCCGAGCTCGTTTTCCGAGCTCGAGGCGAAACGACGGCCAAATGTGGGCGACGACGCACGTTTCACGCTAACGCGGCGCGACGAAAACGGGGCTTCGCTTGCACAGAAGCAGCACCTCGTCGACCGCGCGCGTGTCCATCAGGCCGGGCGTCAGAACGAGCTTCGCCTGGAAGAGAGCCGCAATCGGCAAGATCGCCCGGTCGTACCACCAGATGGCCCGATCAGGGCGGTGACGCAGCTGCCAGACGCTCCAATCGAGAAGCCGCGAAGATTTCGGCTGCATGCCGTAGACCGCCGAAGCCTCTACCCGCCACCCGAAGCGCGCGAGCTTCGCCTGCAACGCGACAGGGTCGTAGCGGCGCCGGTGACCGACCAGGTCGTCGAACGATGTCCAGCGGTCCGCGTGGAGCGGTGCGGAAAGCAGCAACGTCGCGTCCGCCCTCGACACGCGCTCGAGCTCGGCGAGCGCCCCGTCGTCGTCGTCGACGTGCTCGATGATGTCGAACGCCGCAACCAGGTCGAACGCCGCGTCCGGCAAGGGCAAGCTCGATACGATCCCGATTCGCGCATCCGCGCCGCAGTCGCGGAGCTTGGCCACCGCGGGCTCGCTCGCATCGATGAAGACCGTGCCCTCGAGCGGAAGCCGGGGCCGAAGCCCGGGCGCCACCTCCAACCGCGACGGCGAGGTGGGTAGGAGCGACGCAACGAGGGGCCACGTGTTGAACCGCGAGGCGGACACGAGGCGCGAACGAGCCCACAGGGCGTCGTAGAAGTCGCGGTTGATTTCGAGCGTCAGGGGCTCGCCGCGATCCGATGCCTCTTCACCAGGTGACGGCAACACGACCGCCGCTCGCTCCGCTGCTCAGCCACGGCGACACCTTCAGAGAGACGCCGTGCTCTTCGCCACGCGAGGTCAGGAGAAGCACCACCCCCACGGCCGCAGCAGCGCCTCCTGCAATGGCGCCGACGAGGCCGGCAGTCCACAGCGTCTGCGCCGACTGGTACTCCGGCTTGTCCTGATTGGTTCGCGCGTTGCTCGCGTCGCCCGATGCGACCCCCATGAGGACCCCACCCGCGACGCCGATCGCGACACCGCTGCCCACCAGGACCCATCCGGCCGCTCGACCGCCCGGGGAACCTCGAGCCTGCTCGCCTCCCGCATTCATCGGCGCCGGCGCGCTGGACGCAGGCGAGGCCGGGAGCGGCGGCGCGGTGGGAGGCGGGTTCGCGGAGGGAGCGGGAGCGAGCGGCGGTACTTCGACCGTGGTCGTCTGCCCCGATCCCGCCACGGTCACCGACCGGCTCCACGCGCCGTGGCCGGGAGCCTCGGCACGAATCTCGTGGGACCCTGGATCGACGGGAATCGGCGAATCCCACGCCGCCGCCGGCAGGTCGGCGCCGTCACGCCGGACGCTCAGACCCGGAATGTCGCGCGGTACGTGGACAACGAGCCGCGTCAGCTTGCCTTCGAGAGCGCTCTGTCGGCGCCTCGCCTCCGCCGCGTCGTCCGACCGATCGGCGCGATTCGCGAGGGACGCGGCTTCTCCGAACTCGGTCCAAGCGCTCGCCGTATAGCCTATTTTTTCATAACAATCGCCCAGGTTCAGCGCAATGCCGACGCTCGAATAGAGGTGGATCGCGCCCTCGAGCTTCGGGCACGCGGCGGCGAAATTGCCAGCCTTCATGAGCGCGCGAGCGTCGTCGAACAGCGCTCGCGCCGCGGCTTGATTCTCGGCCTGCGCCCTGGCCGGGCGCGCGCCGACCGCAAGGGACGAAAGTAGTGCGAAGGCAAGCGCGAGGCGTGGAAGCGCCCGTTTCGGGGATGAGAGATCGTCGGGGTCGGCGTGGAACGTCGTCGGTCCCCGGGAGCCGTTTTCAGAGATCATCGTAGGGAGACTTTTTCGCCGGCGTGGCGGCTGCAGGTTGTGCGCGTAGCGCGGCCCCCGCGTCGGCCCCTAGCACGCGCGGAACGTGCGCCGGCTGACGCCCTGGGCTCAGCGGCACCGACGCCCGTGCTTCGTCGGTCGGTCGGCCCGCGCCGAACCCCTTCGCCACGGTCCCCTCGGCGTGAAGGCCCGCGTTCGATCCTTGCGAGCCCCCGTTCGACGCCACGTCGGGCCCGTCGCTCGCCGGGGGGAGGGTCTCGATCGTTGCCGCCGGCGGGGCGCCGAGCGCTCGGTCCGGCACCTCGGCGAGGTTCGGTCGAGCGGGCGCCCGGTTGCTCGACCCGGCGGACGCCTGGTTGCTCGACCCCGTGCCGGAGACGGCCTGAACGGGGTGCGGCGCGCGGGTCACGACGATGACGTAGACAAGGGCAGGGACGGCGATCGCCGGACCCACGCCAATCGCGACCCACTTCTGCCAGGACGGAGTGCGCGGAGAGGGAAGCGACGTCCCGGACCGGAGCCATGCGGCCGGGCCCGTTCCCCCTGAGATGCTCGGCGCCGCCATCGTATCGGAGGGCACGGCTGTGGCTTGAACTCCCTGGCGCGCCAATCGAACCGACGACGTGATGCGCCGGATCCGATCGACCGTCGCCCGTGCGTCCTCGGGGCCGAACGGAGCGAGCTTCGAGGCCAGGCCGTCGATCGTCTGGATGCGCGCACCGACCGATCGCTCCAGGCACTGGCCGATGACGGCGGCGAGCCCGGCGGGAATCTCCGCCCGCAGCGACTGGATCGGAGGGGCGTCTTCGGAGACGATCCGCGCGAAGGTCTCGCCGATCGTCTCGCCGATGAAGGGATTTTTTCCGGTCAGAACCTCGTAGAGGATCACGCCGAGCGACCAGATGTCGCTGCGCGCATCGGCGGCCTTGGAATTCCGCACTTGCTCCGGCGACATGTAGCCGGGGGATCCCATGATCGATCCGCTCGCCGTCAGATCTTCGCGCCGTCGGTGCGATTCGTTCAGCTCGGTGAGCTTGGAGACCCCGAAGTCGAGAACCTTGACCAGGGGCGTCCCGTCGATGCGGCGGGTGACGAACAGGTTGGCCGGCTTCAAATCACGGTGAACGATCCCGACGGCGTGGGCCTCCGCGATCGCTTCGCACGCCTGCAGTATGGTGGCGACGGCGTCGCGCGCCGCAAATGGACCATCGCGACGCAGGATGGCACCGAGATCGACGCCGGACAAAAACTCCATCACCATGTACGGTGGCCCGGACTCGAGCGTTGCCACGTCGAGGACCTTGGTCACGTGCTCGCTGGACAGTGCCGCCGCAGCCTGCGCCTCGCGAAGAAAACGACTGACGGCCTGGGCGTCGAGCGCGGCCTCGTCGCGCATGAATTTGATTGCAACCCTCTGCCCGAGCTGCAGGTGCTTGGCTGCGAGCACGACGCCCATGCCGCCCGAGCCGAGCACTCGCTCGACTTGATATTTGCCGGCGATGACGGTTCCGGGGGCCGCGAACGCGCCGCCGTGGCCGCCGGCGCGGTCGCCGTGCTCACCGCTCATCCACACCAAACTAGCAGCCAACCCGTCGCCAGTGAAGCGGGCGCCCTCGCGTCCCTTGGCAGACGAGAGAGCGCTCGGGTACCCTCGCACGGCCCAATGCTCACGCGTTTTGCGTCGCTCGCCGCGGCCGTCGCGCTCGTCGGCTGTGCGGGCCGTCCATCGCAGATGCCTTCGGGCGCGGACTTTCGCGAGTATGTGGTCGATCGGCAAGGAGCGTCGGGTCGGGCCGGGTTCGAGTGGCGGCCGGACGTGTGTGCGCACGTCGATGTCGCCCCCGACTATCGCAACCTGAACGAGACGAGCCTCGTCGCGTTCCTCCGCGGTCAGCAGATCGAGGCCCGCGTCGAGCGACAGCCCGTCGAAACGCACAAACCCGATCTCGTCTTCGTCTTCGTCACCGTTCCGGGAGTCGCGCAGACCGTTCCCCTTCGAGTGGCCATCTTGCCTTCGGCCGACGAGGCGGGACGCGCGCTCTACGACGCCCTCGTCCAGCGCGGAGCGGGGGCCTGGGGGGTGCACCGCTCCAACGTCGCGGTGCTCGGGCCCCTCGGGTCGAACGAGGACGACGTTGCATTCGCCGCCAAGACGCGCCTCGCGTGCTGGGGGACATTCACGTTCGCCGATTCGGGAGACGCCTTCGTCGTGCCCGGGGGATACGCCGAGCCGTGACCGACCGATCCGACCGCCCGACCGCTGGCGGGCGCGCCGCCCTTTGCGACGTGGGCTCGCCGCTCCTCTGCGAGTCGCAGCGGGCGACGGCCGTGGGCACGGTCCTGGCGGTGGCCCTGGCGATCCCTTGCGTGGGGTGCGGGGGCGCGGCCGCGGCATCGGGCGGCCCGACCACCGTCTTCGATCCCGGCGGAACCGCAACCGCCGCGCCCGTCGACGTCCGCACGAGCCCCGACCTCGAGCAGAGGTTTCCGGCTCTCGACGGAGCGGTGACCGACGGCGGGCCGTGGGTGGGCGTTTCGATTCTCCGAGGGGGCGTGCGTTTCTCGCATCCGCCCAGGTGGACGATCCGAGACGCGAGCCTTGAGCCCGGCCGCTCCTTCGTACGTTACGTTTCCCCGAACGCGTACTCCTTCGCGATCTACGAGAGGTCGGATCCCCCGGGGAAGTCCTGGAACGATGTCCTCGCCCACTACGAGGCCGACGTCACGGCGAGCGGCGCCAAGGCGATCGGTCAGCGCGTGCCGACCGCCACGACCACCAATCAGGGACGTGCGTACACGATCGACCGGAAGATCGAGAGCAAGACGCCGATCTTGAGCCGGAGCCGGGAGATCTTGCTGCGCGGAGAGCACCGGATCGTTCTCCTGCAAATCGTGACCTCCGAGGAGAGCCTGTCGCGCATCTCGGGCGAGCTTCTCGAAATCCTGGAACATGTCGAGGTCCTGTGATCCATGAGATTCTGGCAATCCCTCGCTCGAGCCGGCAGCGCAGCGGTCACCGGCCGCAGGCTGCGCGCTCCGATCCTCGGCACCGTGGCGCTGATGGGGTTCGCGTGCGCCGGCGCGCCGCCCCCACCCTCGCGACTCGAGGACAAGGCCCGTCTCGACGTGCCCATCGCCATCTGCCGCAAGCCTCTGTCTCCCGGCGATCTCGGCGACGGCGGTGCGCCCGGCCCGGACGCCTACTTCAGCGTCGTCTTCCCGAGCTTTCGCTCGTTCGGCGCCCCGCTGGGGGCCCATGACCCGGATTGCGTGGGCGAAACCCACGGGAGCGGCGTGCAGGGGACCCCCGGGCCCATTGCGGCGGCCGACGCGATCATCGTGCCCGGGGAGGACGTCGACGTCGTTTGGCTGCGAGCGTTCCAGCCCTCGGCGGATCGGACTTCCGAGGGACCCTTGGCGCTCGTGCGGGCGCGACCTTCCGAGATCGACGTTTACGCGGTGGGTGACTATCACGGCAGTCCGAGCCACTCGCGTTTCACGCTCGCGAAGCTCGGGAGCACCCGCGCGGTCGTCGCCGCGGACGACGGATGCGCCGACGTCAAGGTCGGCGCGGAGTGCGAGAGCACCTTGACGCTCTATGTCGTCATCGGAGGAAAGCTCGCTCCGGCGGCAACGTCTCCCGCCGAACGCATCCGATACGGCACGAAGCGCAACCTCGGCCGGCTCCAGTACCGGCTCACGACCGATCCGCCGGTGTTCGACAAGGCGACGATGACGGTGCACGAGAAGCTGCAGGTACGCGACAGCGGCGAAGAGGACATCCGGAAGGCCGAGGGCGATCGCGTGTTCGTTCTCGGAGCCGACGGTCGGGTCGCCGCTCAGCAAGACTCGCTCTGGTCACAGGTGCCTCAATAGTTTTGTTCGGGGTTCTCAAGTCACTCTGAGCCTCGCTCCGCCTCGACTCGCTGCCGCTCGCTCGGCTCCGCTGCGGCAGGCCCGCCAAGCCATGCACGTCGTGGGGAGCGCCACTCCCATCGAGCGCCCCGCAGAGCGAGGATCGAGGGCCTGCCAGCGAGATCATTGCCATGGCCTCAAGGTTCAACGCAGGGGCGGTGAAAAGTTGCCGTGTCAAAATAATGCGCTGAGGTTCTGCGCCTTTGGCGCTTGGGCGCAGGAGCGAAGCGTGATGCAAGG
>Ga0187782_10000420_pt1 | contig 28412 bp, 24 predicted proteins | sample 0715_SJ02_MP15_2_FD_132454 | JGI IMG/M metagenome (GOLD analysis project Ga0187782, IMG submission 132454) | Tropical peat soil microbial communities from peatlands in Department of Meta, Colombia - 0715_SJ02_MP15_20_MG | ecosystem: Environmental > Terrestrial > Soil > Wetlands > Peat | place... | reverse complement strand
GGTTCCGCCATCCCGACCGGCCTCCGCCCGGTCAGCAGCTTGAATCACTTCGACGCTGATTTGGGAATCCCCGCCGATTCAGTCAGAATGAACGACGCTCTAGCCCGTCGCAATCCGTTTCAGCGCTAATCCTCTGCAAAACGAGCAGACGCGTTGCAGTCGGAGCTGTCTTAGGCTTGCCCGCCATCTCTGCCCACAGCGAAGCAGGCGGGGCGAGAAATTCGCGCGAGAGAATGCGGTAATCCGTTAGGAATCGCATTGGAAGCTTGTCGCGTATCCGCCGGATCGCGTTCATTGGCAGTTCACACCCAAGTGACTAGCCTCGCATCGTTGGCAACGCTTCAAGAGAGGTGATGAATTATGCTGAGAATTTCTACATTGGCGCTGAGCCTTGCGATCGGTTTGTCGTCTGTCGCATCGGCCGCCCTTTTGCCGGCGCCAATCGCGAGCGGGGATCAAAGCATCGTTCGCGTCGCGGAAAGATGTGGGGCCGGCTGGTACCGGTATGGGCCGGATAAACGCTGCCATAGGTTCCACACGCCGTACGGCACGAATCGCGGCACCGTCGACGCTTGTCCGCCGGCCATGCATATCGGTCCGGAAGGCGTATATTGCTGGCCCAACTGAGCAGGTCACAGTCAACGTCGATCGAGGCCGCCACTCGTCTCCTGGCGGCCTCTTTTGTTTTGACGAGCGCTGCGCGCGGCCCGGTGTCCGGCGCGCGCTGTCGTGGATCGTCCAGCCGGTCGGAGCTGGCGCGCCGCGTCGAAATTCCAAAAGCCCATCCGCGAAAGCCGAGGCTGGCTCACGGACCCATCGGAGCCCTCCGTTATTCGCTCGCCGACGGCGGCGCTTCACGGACGCGAGCGTTGGCTTTCGTCTTAAGTTTCAGGAAAGGCTGCTCGACCAAGCGCCAACTGAACCAGGCCACGATCGAAGAGCCGACGATGGCCGCCAGGATGTGAACGATGACGTCAATACCTGGAGCAAAGAGTATGACGACTTTTTGTATCGGCCAAGCGTAAAGATAGACGCCATATGATAAGTCAACACTACGACCGATCGAGCATAGAAGAGCGTTCTTAGTGTTAAAAGCGATTGTCAATACGACATAGCCCGCAAAGACGGACACCCCTATTACCTCTGTCGAGGCTTGACTCAAAAAAACAAGCATACATACTAGCGAGAAGATAACATATACATGCCAGTAACGTATTATGCCAATTTTCTCAAAATAGATGTACATACACATCCCACAGCAGAACGCCGCCGTCAACTGGATTGTCTGCTCGATGTCGCCAAAAACGGCGCTAATTCCACGAAGCTTTAAAACGATAACTTCATCAATGCTGTGCAAATTCAAAGTTGTCGCGACAAGAAGCACGAGGGTAAAAGCCGCAACCCAATGCCCCCGATTGAACGCCCCGACAGCGCCAAAAAGCAACACCAGGAGGTAGCACCTGAATTCATAAGAAATGGTCCACATCGAACCATTCAGCGCGGGATAATATGAGCCCGAAAAAACGCCCGGCAGCTCCGGCGCCTGAAGGAGCGCCAGCCTCTTTGCATTAAGAACTAATAGACCTGGCCACTCGCGAAGATCGATATCGCTTGCAACTGGTCCAACAACAATCAAGCAAATAATGAATGCAGCTAGATAGCCAGGATATATTCTTAGTATTCGTTTGGCAATATAACCAGACGCGGTCGATGTATTTACATAACTTCCAGTAACTAGGTAACCGCTGACAACGAAAAAGAATAATACGGCGACATCCCCCAATGACAGACCGTGAAGAACTCTGGATAGTGGTTCTCGATTTCGATTGCCGTCCAATAACTCGTAGGAATGCGAGATAATAACTGCATAGGACAACACAAGTCGAACGAGACCGATACAATTCTCACTGTCGGCGGCGCCTGTCCGATGCGAACTCATTTTCGTCAACGACCGGAATTGGTTGCGCGGCCAATTTTCAGCTCAGGAGGGAGAGCTGACGCGACCCATTGGCGTCCTGGCAGCTGCCGGACCTCACGGATCGCGCAAAGCCAGCCTTGGCGCAAGCGAACGCCCAAAGCCGGCGCTTCCTCACGTCTCAGTCTGGCCTGCGACATCGCGGGCTCGCGGACGGGAGCACTCCCCTAACTGGTCCTGGTCGCGACTAAGCAGCTGAGCGTCTCAATCCGGCTGCGCGCCGGAAAATCCGCGCCACATCCTGTGAATGCCGGCAATGTCGAGCGCGTGACATAAAGGAACTCCATCAGGACGGACCGCCGATCGCTCGCCCAAGTCGACGGCGAGCGAAGCGCCATTGCGGCGTCCCTACTATGACTTAGGCTTAAGGCGACCTACGACGCGCGAACATGGCGCGCGCCTCGATTTCTGCGCGAAGCGATCGACGTCCTCGGCGGAAGGGCTGCGCCGACCCACCGACCAAGTTCGGCCTAGTTCAAGGTCGGACCGAGGGCTCCTAGGGAAGACGCCGAATGCGGCTGCGAGGACCGGGATCGCGGTCGCTGCGCCACGGAATTCGGCCTGTGAGAATTTTCGCGCGGGAATTGGCTTGGCAGGGCCGCCAAATTTCCGATATGAGCCCTCAGTCCGAAGCTGAGACCCATGAAAACCCAAATTGCGCCCCAAAAATAGACTGTTGTCCCAATTAGCACGAGCATCACGATAACGATATCCAGGGACAACGCTAACCTTTGCTCTTGAGGGCCAAGATTCAGATTACGATCGTGAAAATTGATCTTTAGGGAGGCGCAGCCCGGAAAAATAAGGAATGTCAGAATCATTCCCGGTATGCCTAGCCATATCGCGTCGCGTAGCCACAACGAATCAACGCTCGCCAGAAGATCCTGGGAAAGACTTTCCTGCCCTGTGCCCGACCCGAATATCGGAGCTTGTAAGACATACGGCCACAGGGTTTGCCATTCCTGCAGCCGGTAATCGCCGGTAGTTGGATCGAAGCACAGCTTGCTGAAGATGAAAGCCCATGGATTCGACGAACCGGCAAAGATAACCGCGACCGCGGCGCAACTAAGGAGGGCCAAGAATGCTCTGCGCCCAGGAACCTTTCGAAGCACAGCCTCGTATGTGAGGAGGCCAATTCCCAATGCGAAGGCCCCGGCCGGGGCCGATGAAAGCGAAGTCATAAGGCCGATAAGACACGCCAAAAATAGCGACCATCGCAGCCAACCGCGCAATGCAGTCGAAAGCATTGCCCCTATCGCGCAGATTGCGCCCAAATGAATTGGATGCTCGACCGCGCTGGAAGCGCGCAACAACCCGAATCGCCAATCGTATTGAGTGGCCCGACTTCCGTAATCTTTAACGTACCCCGTAAGTTTAGACGCCAAGTCGCGCACGAACCACTCGTTTGTCGCCCAGTCAAGCAGACCAAGTAGACCGACGATGGAAATGGCGATCAAGATCATCTTTACGATCACAAGCGCCTGACCGTGGCGGTCGATGCGCCCTCTTATCAACATGTAGGGCAAACAAAGTTCCAGCGCAGCCGACCCGCCGAAGGCCAGCCCGCGCGAGAGCGACTCCGCGACAGTCGGCGCAATGATCATCCAGACTCCAAATAGCGGAATCAGCGCGTCGTCCCAGACAAAACGGTAATTGCGAGCGCCGAACATACGGCCGTACCGGTAGATGGCGTATGGGGCCGCAACAAGAAGGACCAATCGAGCCAACGTCATCCGCAGCGTGCCGACATAGAACGACGTCTCCTCGGGAAGGAAAATCGTACACGCCAAAAGCACGAAGACGACTGGAACCTTGGCGGCGCGTTCGCGCGCCGCTTTCATGAAATGCCGGTCGGCGGAGACCGCCCAGCCCTGCGTTGCGCTCATCGAAATTTCAACTCAACGGCAGAGACTTGTGGAACGCAAAGCTGCACAGGACTTATTCCCTGGGTCGAAAGGCCTGCGGAAATGGGGACGTAAAGCTCGTAAAACGCCGCAACCGCATTCAGTTTCAGCAAGGCGCGAAGCGGCAGCGGCCTTAGGGGCACGCGGCGGCCTGCATCCTCCTTCGAAGGGCCCAAGGCTGACGGGCAGTTCAGCACGAACCTCGGCGGCGCCATTCGACCGTGAGGCGCACGACACGCTCAATTGGCGCCAACTCAGGTTCGGTCCTTCAACCAAATGCAAGAGCCGTGCCCCCGACAATTTGCCGATCGGTGAAGATTTGCGGCGCCTTGAGGGGACGAAGGCAGCTCAATGGACGTCTACGATAAAGCCTTTCGCGAGTCGATGACGCAGAAACCGATCGATGAATGCGCCGTCAGCACGGCGTGTTGACAATCGTATAAGGCGAACCCAATCGACTGCGTTCACCCGGCTGGGGCGCGACCCCGAATAGGGTCGGCAAGAAGCTGGGCCATCGGCCGCCGGCGCCCTGGCCCTAAAGCTGCCTGTCGGCGCTAACGTTCCGACACAACATTGCCCGTCGCGCGATCTAATATGCGCGTCGAGCGCCTCCCATCGAGGGATCGGAGGCGCGCCCTGCTCTGAACAATTTAACTCGGCAGCCTATGGGCAAGTTCAAGTGAGTTGGCAGAACGTCACTGATCTTGGCGACTCGGCGGTCATGTTGCCCGTTGGCGCTGTTTTCGCGTCGTGGCTTGTCGCGAGCGGAAGATCCCGCGAGGCGTTTTCGTGGGCTCTTTGGTTCGGCGCCGCCATCTTGGTGGCCGTGGCCTCGAAAATTGCGTTTTTGGGATGGGGACTCGGCATCTCCGCGATCGATTTTACGGGCGTCAGCGGACACGCCATGCTGGCGACTGCGCTGCTTCCCGTTTGCGCAAACGAAGCGGCGCGAAACGTCTCGTCCAATTTGCGCTTGGGCGCTGTCGCCCTTGGCTACGCCGGAGGTTTGCTCATAGGGGCGTCGCGCGTCATTCTCGGCGAGCACTCGCTGTCGGAAGTTGTGTTTGGGTGCGTCCTTGGCGCGCTGGTCTCCATCGAATTTCTCAGAACGGCCAAAGGGGGGCGGATCGGCAACGCCGCTGCGGCCAGCGCGATTGTGATCTTTCTGGCCGTGGTCTTCCTCTCCGCTGGGCGCCACGCGCCCAGCCAATATTGGATTACGCGGGCAGCGCTCTATCTTTCGGGCCACTCAAGCCCTTACCGACGCTGACGCAAACGAAGCACCGGCTCCACGCGAGCGGTTATGTCTCTTGCTTGGTCAAACGGCTGCAGGTAAGCGGTCTTCAGTCGCACTTCACCAGCGTTGTCCCCTTTCCGAGGAGTCCCCGGATCGGTATATTGCCAGCCGCGGTCATCATCACGTTGCCTGAGCAGCGTGAATTCCGGATGCGGCCTGAGTAAGAACCGCCCGCATTCACCAATATCGGCCAGTAGGACCCTTCGGAGTCGATGTAGTTATCAGAAAGAGTCAATGAATTTATACTGTTATTGAACGTTGTATCAACCCAGATTGGCGCTGCGACCGTAACTTTGCCGGACGCCGCGCGCCTTGTAATCATGACATTGTGGGAGACCTCAGCCACATTCATGGCGCCAGGGCCGGCCGGACCAGGCGCTGCGGACTGGACGTACGCAAATCCGGTGCCGCAACAATGGGAGGCGGGCTCGTAATAATTGTTGAAATCTTCTTTATGCAAATCGACTGTCTCGGACGAATTATACTCGACGGTCTCCGCGTGGCAGCCGCCTGCGGCGCCCATGCCTTCCAAGAAATTATGTTCAATAACGGCAGACGCCTTCGACCCGCTACTCGTATTTAATATTCTGCAGGCAAGGTTACGAAAATATGAATACTCGATAATAATGCTTCCGCTCCCAACCCACGCGAAATCATCATTCATAGACTCAGTTGATTCGTCATTGAAGTCTAAATACAATGCTTTTATATTTACGACCGATTTGGCTTCGATTATTATCAGGTGGTATGGACACACAGATATGTTGCGCGAAAACGCGTCGTTCGTAAAGGTCACTGTGTCTCCGTGCCGCCCCGTGACTGTCACGCACACGCCCCCATTCGCCGTGAAGTCCAGGTGATCCAAGACGCAAGGTTGGATGTCGCCATTAACCGTAACCCTGTTTGCCAAATAGCTTGCACAGGCAGGCAAGACGCCCTCGGAGGCCGGATTTGCCAGCGCTCCAGCATGCCCGACGGGGTAGTCGACGCCCGGCACATTCCACGGGGGCCGTAGCGGGTAAACGGCGCCGGTGTAACCACGAAAGAAATCGGGGTGCAGGGCGACCCCGGAAAACTGCGCGGCCTCGCAACCATCTGGAATCGCTTCGCCCTGCGGACATGGCCCAGCAAAGGTGGAACCCGCGAAGCCGAACGCGAGGGCCAAGAGCATGCAGATCCGGCTCAACATGCGCTCATACGCCGAATGTGGATTTGGCGGATCATGCCGGAGCCAACACAGCCGAGCCTGCGACCTCGGCTTTGGGCGCACACTTACCCACCTCTCGCCAAACGCACAATGAGGCTACCGCCGCTTGCATCTTCGATCGCCGAAAACCTTCTCGCGAGACCGAAAGAAGCGGACGGCCCGCCTTAACTCAACTGCGTTTTCCGTCCGCCTGCGCCTTAACATCGATCGACAAAATTTGATGTTATCGCAGCGGCGCTCGCTTGTCGCGAGAGAACGAGACTGCTAGCGCCCCGCTCTCAAGTCCACGGATTTCGCCCCCGATGTCCCTTAATCGCTTGCTCAAGCTCAGAAAACTTCTCATCTACTTCAATTGGTTGATTTACAGATACTTTTGGGGAATGGATATTGATCGCTCTGTTCAGTTCTCCTTGAGCGTGCGCTTCGACCGCACGAATCCTAAGGGCATTCATATTGGCTCGGAATCCTATCTTGCCTTCGATTGCGCCGTGCTGTCCCATGACGCTCTCCGAAACAAACACGTGGACACCTGGATCGGCAAAAGGTGCTTCATTGGAGCCCGGGTCATCATCCTTCCCGGCGTGCGCATCGGCGATTGCTCGGTGATCGGAGCGGGCTCGGTCGTCGCAAAAGACGTCCCAGCGCACTCAATCGCCGTTGGCAACCCTGCCAGGGTCGTTCGTCAAGGCATCGCGCTGAGCCGCGATCACGTGCTCGTCTCAACGGAGGCTCCTGGCCTCTGATCGTAGGTAGGCTTGCGGGTTTGGAGTTGCGGCGAATGCCTCGCTTACCGTTCGAGCAGCGCGCCGAAACGAGAGCCCGAACTTTTTTCTTGTATCCGCAAGCGCTCGCGAAGCGCTCTGGGCAAGCGCGTAAACGCGGCTGCCGGCGCCCAAGACCAGTCCCGACCGCGCTTCGATCAAAATTCAACATCAGCGTTCTCTGTGACGCCATCAGCTTTGTCGCGTGGAGACGGCCATCCGCCGCCGCGTCACAGAGGCTAGCGGCCGAAAATCGCTGCAAATTTAAATTCATAGTAACTACAATACGCCCCGCGCGCGACGATCGCCCAATCGTGACTCTGCCGGCGCAAAGCGATATCCGAACGCCGTGGCCCCGCGATACGGATGAATGACCGATGTCGTTTCAGATGTTCGCGCCTCGCTCACGGGTGCGCATTTGGGCGACTCGTCTCACGCTCACGACGACTGGCACTGGCGTCGAGTTCATCTTTCGTTTCTTGCGGACAGTGATCCTTTCGCGGCTTCTCGCGCCGAGTGAATTCGGCGTCGCGGTCGCAATTACGGTGGTCATTTTCATGTCCGAGCTCGTGTCGGACATTGGCCTTGATCGATTCGTTCTCAACCGGCCGCCGGCCGACGCCTCAGACGCCCTCGCCACGGCTCACGCGCTCACCATTCTGCGCGGCGTCGTGGTTGCGGCCGGCGTTCTCTTGGCCGCCCCAATGCTCGCGAATCTTTTTGGCGTGCCGCAGTTTCGGTCGAGCTTCGCGCTTGCAGCGGCGATCCCGATCTTGAGGGGGCTTGCCCATCTTGGCGTCAAGCAGGCGCAGCGTCAGTACGACTATCGACTTGAGGCCGTTTCGATCATCGTCGCGCAACTGGCCGCATTATTGGCGACCGTGGCGGTCGCCTATCTGCAACCCGATCACCGCGCGATCCTCGTAACGTTCACCGTCGAGGCGGTCGTCTATGCTCTCATGACTCATCGCGTCGCCAGATCGCGATACGTCGTCAATTTCAGCAGCAGGGTCGCGCAGCAGGCGCTCTCCTTTGGCCTGCCGCTGATTGGCAATGGCTTGATGCTTGCGGTCATGAGCCAAACCGACCGGATGCTTGTCGGATATTATTTTGGCGTCAAGACGCTTGCGGTTTATTCGGTAGTTCTCAACGTCGCGATCGTCCCTCTCGCGAGCCTCTACCGAATCGTCGGGAGCGTCGTAGCGGCAATGTTTGCGCGGGACGTCGGAACGCCGATGTTTGTGGCAAGTTACTTCCTTGCCTCATGGACGACGCTCTTCATCGGATGCGCCGCGGCGCTGGGGATCGTATTGGCGCTCGACGTCGTAACTCCGCTGGTGTTCGGCCCTGCCTATGCCGTCGACGAAAGTTTGCGGCTCTTGGTCTCGATGATCGCGCTCGTCCGAGTAGCCAGATGGTCTCCAACGCTTTTGTTGCTTTCCGTTGGCGACACGCGTCGGCTCGCAGTCGCCAACGCCGTCGGCGCGGCCGGCTTGTTTATGGCGCTGGCCTTGGTTGCCCTTCGTCCCAATCTCTGGGCGGTGCTCCTCGGATTGCTGGCAGGCGACGTCCTTTCGACGGGGGCGTTTTCGTATGTTTCGTCGCGTCACTTGGCGCACGAGCGTCGATCAATTCTGAAAATATTGGCCGTCAGCGCGCTCGTGCTCGCGACGATCGTGGTCGGAACCCTGATCTTCCCGGATCGTTCCGTTCGGGATCGCCTCGGATTGGCCGCATTGTTCGTTCCAGTCGTAGGCTTTGTCGCGATCGAGATCAGCCGATGGTGGAAACAGCGGGAAGCCTCGAAGCCCGCGCAACCTTCGCTGGCGGTCGCGTGAAAGCGGTCGCCAAAACTAGGGACCCTGACCCCCCGACGGCGCTAAAAAAGGCCGGGACGCTCTCCGATTTGGTCCCCGAACGCGGGTGCGTTTACTCTGTTCAGGACCGCCTGTTTAAGCCCTCTCGACGCGTGAAACGACATTTGGCAGGAAGAGGCCGCGTGCACCCTCGCTAGACCAGCCTCGCGCTTGCCCGGGAGAGCAAATAAGTCGCTTTCTTGGGTCTAGATCCATGTGGGCTTGCCGCTTGTTTGACGCGCCACGGCGGCTTAAGCGAGCGAGTCCAAAGTCAGGCCTCGCTAGGTGGACGTCACTCAGTGTATGAGGATGGATTTCGCAATGGACGCAATCTACGATCTCTATAAATTGGCCGACTTGTCAATTTCTTATTTGCAATCTCAATTTGACAAGCTGAACAATCTAGACCCGCACCTATTCATTTTTATTGTAATAATTTCTGTAATTTTGTCGTTATTTTCGCGAAGGCTGACGACGGTCGTAATTACGGCCACTCTTGCAGTTCTTGGGATGCTGCTGCTATTTCCGCAGTTAAGCGAGAGACAGTCCTTGGCGATATTCGCGTTCTGGGCGTCCTTGCTCGTCATTTTCGCCGGCGTTTCAACACAGCGACGGGAAGCGAGACTGGATCGCGAAATCGCCGAGCTGAAAGAGGCCGTGCAACATCTTGAAGCCGCCGAGCAACGTATCTTTCTTCAATTGTTGAACGTGCGCGGTCCCGCGCAAAACAATGGGCGCGCTGCAGAGCAGGCGACCGTTCCGGCAACCGTCAAAGAAGCTTAGGTCCCGCGCGCCGGGCCGATAGGCGCCTCAAGGCGCTCGCGCAAACTCGATGAGCGCGCTGACATCCCACGGATCGTGGTCGCCAGGCGGCGGGTTGAAGACGAGCGAGAGGCAACCGTTTTGGGGGTCCGCTGAAGCCGCGGCTGAGGCCCCCTCGAGCCCGGAGCCGGCAAGCGTCAAGCCCTGCGCGGAGGTCATCTTGGCGGTCGCTGGGCCGCTCCAGGCCGAGAGCGTGGCAAGCGGGAGCGACCACGCCAGCCAGCGACCAGACGACGTTCGGTCCTGCGCGATCAGGCGAATGCCGATGTTATAGTTCTGACGAAAGGAAGGATTGAAGCAATTGTATGCGTCGGGCGCCTTGCCATCCATCGTCAGTCGCACGGGGCTGCCGTCGGCTGTCGAGCCTTGCAGCGCGGCGGCGCCCACTTTGGCCCCCGCTTGGGGCAGTCCGTACAACGAGAACGGCGCGCTCAGATTGAGCGGCTGAGCGACGGATCCGGACGCCTTCGACCCTTCGACGTCCCACGCATATTCGGAGCCGTTGCCGTGAAAGGCGATGTCAGTTCCCGCCTGCGGACCAAGAACAATGGGCGCGCCGACCAATCCCATTGTAATATCGATCAGGCGGCCGTTGTCGATCTCGACGCCAATGCGATTGCTCGGCGCAACTGTGCCGCCAAACACGCTGATCAAGTACGGCGCGGGGCCGTTCGGCGCGCCTATTCTCAAGCCGGCTCCCCCTGACGTCGCGATGGTTAGGTCATAGAAGCTGACCCCGGCCACCTGCCCTTGGTCGCCCCTCGGGGCGATGTCGACGCCGTCCGCGCCGGATTGCTCGACCCGAAGGCCGAAGAAGCGAAGCCCGCGCGTGGCGCTGAACGGCTTGGCGTTGCGAATGGCAAGCCCCGTTCCTTCCGCGGCGAAGACCGCCAGTTTGTAGACATCGACCTCGTTCGTGGCGTCGGAACCCTCAGACGTGGCCGAGCCGATTTCGACGGCGGGCTGATCGGTCGTGCCCGAGTTCCAGCACTTCACGTTAGAGAAGGTCGATTCGCGCATGTAAGCTTGTGAGGTCCGGCGCGTGCGGCCGATCGCAAGGCAAGGCCCGTTGACATAGGCGATTTCGACGTCGCGAAGAAGCACAAAGTCGTTTCTGTCGTAGAACGCCAACGCCGTTTGCGGGGACAGGGAATGGCGTGATCCCACAACGCGCAGGCCGCTGACGAGCGGCCCGGAGGCGTCGCGCCCGACGTCGAGCGCGTCGGCGCCGTAACTGGCGCCCTGCCAAGATTCCGACCAAGCGAAGAGATCGCCGGCAAAGGTCTTGTCCAACACGATTACGGTCGCGAGCGGACCATCGCCAGTGATAGCGGCCCCGCCGACGATCGTCGGAAAGGCGCCTGCTTGTCCCGACAGGAGATAAGTTCCGGCAGGAAAGTGCAGCGCCCTCGCGCCCGGCGCCGAACTCGCCGCGCCCAGTTTTGCCAGGCACTTTGAGACAGCGACGCTGTCGTCTGACCGTCCGTCCCCTTTCGCGCCGCAATCGGCCTTCGCATCAAGGGCCAAGCTCCCCGCCGCCGGCGGATCCTCCGCTCGAGCCCCGCTCAAATGAGCGATGCAGCCTGCGACGGCGACAGCAAGAGCCAAGCGACGATCGCGGCGCCGTGCCGCGCCGCGAGCCACATCGAGCGCCTGCGCCTCCGGGCGGCGCGTAGACGGCCAACCCGATTTCATAGCTGGGGGTGTTTGTTGCGAAATTGGGGCGTTTCGAAGATCGAGCGCGAATTGACGCCGACCAGATAGTCGACGATCGCTCCGACATCGAGCGCGACGCAGCCCTTCCGCTTGGCGCGATCGACGTAGATCTTGCCGCAGAGTCCGGCGCCGACAAGCACGACGTCGCCCGACGCGAATGCGTCGATCTCGGCGAGCGTTCGCTCAAACGCATCCGGGTAGTGACGTCCCCGCTTCGTTTCTCCGCTCAAGGCCGGCACGCCTTGTTCGCCCGGCACGACCAAGTCTTCGCCCCGAGCGACGCCGAGCTTGGCGCGCAGTTTCGGCCCGAATTCCGGATGACAAGTGATCGTGTTGATCCCGTCAGCCCGACTTAACGCATGCAAGAAACTTTCATTGTTAAACAGACGCTGATGAATGACCGCCGACACGAGCTGCTGCCTCCTCAACGTGTCCAGAACGTAGAGCGCGGCGAAATACACTCCCCAATAGCCGCGCAAATCGTTCGTCCGCTCATAGGCGAGACGCGCCAGGTTGGGAATTCCCAGCAGGTCCGCGCCGTCGATCGCGTCCGCTAATCCGGTCCGCAGAGCCTTCGCGCCCCCGGCGTCGAGCCCATCCGCGCCGAACCAGTTTGCGATGATCCTTCCGCACAGGTCGTCCAAGCACGGATCACTCGCCTCGAAAGTCGGCGCGAGGAAATTGCCCTCGCCGTCGCCCAGCCGGATCAAGCTAAAGGGCTCGCGGCGCTCGAGCGCGGCGCAAATGCGCTGAAGCGAGTCGGGGTCCGCCGAAAAGGCGATCGGCTTCAGCCTTCGCTCGATTCTCGCCCACGCGTAGCGCCGCGCAAGCGCCTCCCCCGCCTCAAAGAAGCGGTTCGCCGCAAACGAGCGCGCGTAACGCGCGCGCAAGGGCGAGGCGTCGCTCAAGTTGAGGAGGGTCAACAGAACAGCGTCGGCCAACCCTTTCTGGCCCCCGCCAGCGCAGGCGTGAATGGCTTTCAGCACATCTTCGTGACGCGGTTCAATTGCGAGTTTCAGCGCCCAAAGAAGCGAGCTCACGACAGCGTAGTGCGTGCTCAGACTTCGCCAGTAGAGATCCGATTCAAGCAGGCGCGCGAGTTCGTCCAAGCGGCCGGACTTGACGAGGCAGAGGCCAAGCCGATTGCACGCGAAGGTCGATAGGGCTGGCGTATGTTTCAGGTCCTCGTAAAGGGCGGCTGCGCGCTCATAGTCCTTTAGCTCCTCGAAGCAGCCCGCAAGTTCAAGCTTCGCGCCATTCAGGGCGGGGTCGAGCGCGAGCGCGGATTCGAATGCGCGAATTGCCTCGGATTGGCGCATCTGTCTGCGCTGGGCGACGCCAAGCCAGTGCAAGGAAATCGCGCTTGCGTCGGCAGATTGGGCGCGGGCGAACAATCGCTCCGCCGCGTCCGCGTCGTTTATCGCCAATTTGCAGATCCCCGCCTCGATCAAATGCGGAGATTGCTCGAGTTCGTCGAGGCTGATTGTCGCGTCGATGACGCTATTGGCCGCCGCCTTGCAATTGGCGTTGCGCAAGCAGACCGCGGCCTGCACCGCCGTCTCCGGCTGCCGATCGAGGAAATAGAGCCCGGCCATAATTGTGCCTGCGGCGACGAGATTTCCCGCTTCGAATTGCGATTTGGCCAGCGTGCGGAGGTCTTCGATTGCGTCGCGCATGGTTGTCCGCCCGTGCTGGAGGCGTTAGGCCGCGTAGTCCTGAAGATGGGGCGACGGCTCCGGCTCTGCTTCCCGCTCCAGCAGCTCGAGCGACCGTCGGAAGATCGCTTTTTCGTCGTTGCTCCAGTTCACGCTCTCCAAAGTCTGGGGCCGATCCCATACGCTCATGTCGGAAAGGACGTCCGGGCGATTGCCGGCCAAGAAATCCGCGAGCTCCGACGCGCTTTCAGGTTGGCCGACGTAGTTCGCGATCCTGCGCGCCGCTTCCGCGGGAGCGACGCGCATTTCGACTTGGTCGACGAACAGCGCGCCGCTCGGCGAGCGCCGCAGGCGGCGAATTTCCCGCTCGCATTTGGCCCACACTCCGCAAGATTCCTCAAACGGCGTTTTGAATTTGCGGCGGTAAGACTCGACGATCTCGACGCCGTTGCGCGTCATGACGATGAGCTTTGCGCCCGGAAAAACCTTCCGGATGAAGGGAGCGCCCACGAGCGCCTCCAATCCTGGCGTCTTGTCGACGAATGGCGCGCCCCCAAACTGCTTGAAGTAAAACTCTCGCAGGTGGCCGATCATATGCGCTTCAAGCCCGACGACGTCGAGTCGCGAGGCCAACACGCCGGACTGACCGACGAACTGGCGCGCATACTCGTAAAAACAAAACAGCATTCGCTGAAAGATCGGCAGGACGTGACTTTCGCCGAGGCCGGGCATCTTCAGCACGGTGTGCAATGCGAGGAACGTGATCGACGTTCCAGACCGCGCAGGCCCGAGAACGAAGACGCTGCCGGCTCCGGCGGGTGGCGGCGTCGACAATGTGGGGCGATCGGAGACCGCGGGATCGGCGAGATAGAGTTCGGTTCCCAACAAGCGGATGCGCGCTCGCGCCGCCTTCTCTGGGTCGACGGTTGGCGGGAACCGGTACACGAAGCCACAAAGCCCGGAGCCGAACCCGGCCTTCTCGACGTCCGCGCGGTGGGCGTTTGCGGCGACTTTGGCGATGGGCTGCCCGTCGATGACAATTTCGAGACATTGCGGCGCGCCGTCCCCTGAGGCGACCGAAAGCCACCCGCAGATCGCCTCGGCGTCCTTGCGCTCAAGCGCCCCGCGCACTCTCATCGTCGTTAGCCTCCTGTGGCCCTCAAGGTCGAGGTCGGCCTTCGGCCCCACGTTTGCGCGGCGTCGCGGCGGCCACGCGCATCCCGCCGCGAGCGCCGATCAATTCCCCGCTCCAAATCGAATCTCTTGAGCCGGCACAGCCGCGCTGGGGGCGGGCATTCGCAGTGGATTGATCCGACGCTGAGGCGCCTCGACGCGCGCCGTCGCCGTTTTCCCTTCGTAGATTGGCAGGAACCCTTCCACCATGTCCTCGCGCGAGGGCGGAGGGTTGACGCCCGAAGTGAGCCGCGACCACAGGTTCGGCTCGCTCGCAGCCCGCCGCATCGTCTGCGCGAGCGCCGTCGGGTCGCCCATCGTGAAGAGAAGGCCGTCGACCTCGTGGCGCACGCGTTCCGCCATCGCGCCGACATTCGAAGCGATCACCGGCCGCCCGAACATCCAGGCTTCGGAAATGACCAGCGCGAAGGCTTCCCACCAGACGGACGCGACCACGCACCAATCGACCCGGGCCATGCGTTGGCCGAGTTGGTCGACGGTGTAGGCGCCGTTGAAACGAACATTGCGTCGCGCGAACGGCTGCGAAGCCTCCCGCGCCAAAAAGTCCTCGATCTCTTTTCGGCACTCGGGAGAGGCGAAGTTGAGATTGTCGCCGTTGAGCTCAACGACGAAGTCGACGAAGCCTTCGACGCGGAGCTGATCGACCGCGCGCAAGATGACCAAGACGCCCTTCGCGTCGATCAATTGCCCAAAGAAGCCGAAACGATTGCGCTTGGCGCGCGTCTCGGCGGCGAGGCCGCCCTCGCTGTAGTCGCGCTGCCCATTGGCGACGTGGAAGAGCCGCTCGCGCTTCAGTCCCCAGGCCGCGAACCGATCGATCATGAATAGGGTCGGCGTCGTGAAGGCGTCGATCGAGGCCAAGTGCCGCTTCACCCACAATTCGCGAGTAAAGAACTCCTCCGGCCCGCGGTCGGGGAAACACTGATGGCAGCGCACCGACGACGGGCGGTCGCAGAGAGACCCGTCGCGCTTGCGCACCATGTGCCCGTTGGCGTCGCAGATCGTCAGGAACTCGTGCAGCGTCAGAACGATCCGGGCTTCGGGAAGGGTCTTGCGCGCGAGAGTGAAGAACTCGAAGCCAAACAGCAGGAAATGATGGAAATGAACGACGTCCGGCCTCAAGAGCGCAAGGAACTCGACGAACGCCTCGGCGAGCGCGGGGTCGGCGACGCGGTGCCAGCGATAATCGTAGTTGCGGCTTAAGAAGACGTACTCGCCCTCGCGCCCGTCGAAGCCGGTGATGCGCGCGCCGCTCTTGAAGAGCGCCGGCGCCATCGAATCGACGCCGCAGAGCAGCGTCGGCGCGACGCCTGGGCGAACCTTCAGGCCTTCGAACAGCTCGTAAGCGACCTGCTGCGCGCCGCCGCGCACGAGCTCGGGATGAAAGAGGCTGACGAGAAGGACCTTCATATGATGTCCCCCATCGCTTGCGCCCGGGCCTCGCCGCGCTCCTTGGCGCGACGGGGCCGAACGCCGTCCGAGGCGCTCTTGTTCGACGCCGGCGGCCGCGCTGGGGGAGCCGAGATTGACGACGAGGGAGGTTGAAGCAGCGGGTGCGAAGGCGACTTGCCGACCAGGCCGTTGGCGAGCGTCTCCGCCCAACGCGAAAGAAACAGCCAACGGTTGACGTGCGAGCCGCCCTCGTGAACGGGTTTGCGCACCGATCCCTTGCCTTCCAGATGCCAGAGCCGGAGGTCGTGGATCCAAGCGGGCGCGCCGGCGGCCAGGCTCTTCAAGCAGAGATCGGCGTCCTCGTAGTGGCCGAACACAAAGTCTTCCGTGAACCCGCCGAGTTTCTCGAACCAGGCGCGATCGGCGGACATGAAAGCGCCCGTCACCGCGGGAACAGGTCGTGGCCGCGTGAACTGCGATGCAGAAGCCGGAGCGCCCTTGCCATAGTGTTCGACGCGCACAAGCTGCAGCGCCGCAACGCGGCCGGATTGAAGGCTCACGCCGGAGTCGAGCTCGAAATACATGCCGCCATGCATGAGCGAGCCGTCGTCGTAGAAGAGCGGCGCGCCGAAGAGCTTCGTCTGAGCGGCGGGCGAAGCGCTGACGATGTCCGCGTGCTTGCGCGCCCAGTGTTGATCTTTGGGAAACACGTCGGGATTGACGGCGATCACCCGACGGCTGCGGGCGGCTTGCGCCGCGGCATTGTTGGCGGCGCCGAAGCCGGCGTTGCCGGGAAGCAGCACGATCGTCTGATCGAGGCCATAGGCAAGCTCGGCGAGCCTGGCGTCGCGCGCGATGGTCTCGGCCAGTTCCGGGCTGTTCGAAACGAAGACGAACTCATAGTCCTCGATCCCGGGCCCTGAGGAAAATAGGGCGTTCTGGAGGAAGAGGTATTCCGCCTTGCCGTAGAGGCAGACGATAAGCGATCCGAGCGGTTTGGCGCCGGGTTTGCCGAAGCGCTCGATGTACGGACTGGCCGTTAAGCTGCGGGTGATCCTTCGGTTGAGACGCAGGATCTGTTCGCCGCATCCTCTCTCAAAATTCTTGGCCAGCTCCAGCGTCGCGCTGCCATAAAATTGCATGCCGGCAAGGTGGTTGAGGATTGTTTCGCGCAACTCGCCGTCGTCGATCCGACCGGCCTCGACCGCAACCTCGGTTTCCGAGCCGTCGGCGAATGTCGCGACGATCCGGCACGCGGACGAAACCGGGACGAAGGCGTCGACGAAATAAACGCCCGTATATCCGTAATGATAGGGCGCAGCCGAGCGCAGGGCGTCCTCGACATCCGGGCGCCGTGAACGGATAAGGCTGTCGCCTGCGAAGCTCAGGCGCCAATTGCCGGCGATGACGGAAACGTGCGAGAGCGGCGCCGCCGCGTCGTTCGCCCAGCCGATTAACAGCACGCCGCCGCCGCTTGAAACGAGGAGACGATCACAGGCGTGCGCGAGGCGGCCCACGCCCGGCGGGGACCCTGTCGTGGCCTCGAGCCGGACGAAGACGTCGCCGCTCCTCTCGCCCTTCAGCGTCGCGCGCCGCCCCTCCCTGCGGCCTTCGGCGACGTAGTGGCGATAGCCGGAGATCGCCTCGCCGCGCGCCACGCGTTCAGCGACGTCGGGGTAGAGGCTGAGATAAGCTCGTTCGTCGAAATCGGCCTCGGCGACCGGAAGCGCGCGCCCTTCCGACGCCGAGGACCGGGCGCGCCGCACGCGCGGGCTCTTCGCCTCTTTCTCGCCGACCGCTGTGCGCTCGTTCATCAACTTCCCTCGCTCGGCCGGTTGCCCCGCCGGCTTCTCAAGCTGCGGGCGCAAGACCGTGGCCCGCTCTCGACTGGACAGACGTCGAAATCGGACGAAGGACTTTTGTCGCCCGCGTCCGCTCGTCGCCGAAACGACGCGTTCGCGCTTGCAAAGCGCAAATGTTGCTTAAATTTATATCTAAGTTGTGCGAGTATTGCAGCGAACAGCATTGCGTAAACTTTGTCGGCATGTACTGTGATATTCATCCCTAGCCGAAACTCTAAACGGTGTTCTCTTGACCGGAAAGAACAATAACGCAGCCCGCGCCGGCGAATGCGCGTTATGGCAAATTCCCTCGCGTCGGCCAGCGCGCCGCGCCCACCCGAATACGGGCACGGCATCAATGGCTGATTCCGAGTGCGCGCTTCAGTTGCGGAATGCAGCGCCGCTTGTCGAAGCGGACGGCGGCGGATTCTCTGGCTCGCGCCGCTCGGCCTCCGTAGGCGCGCGGATCCTGCAGCACGGCGACGATGCGATCGGCGAGGGTCGAGGCGTCGAAGAAGGGCGTGAGTATGCCGGTCTCGTCGTCGATGGCCTCGCGCACGGGGGCGGTGTCTGAGGCGACGATCGTGCAACCGACGCTCATCGCCTCGATCAGCGACCACGAGAGCACGAACGGATAGGTCAGATAGACGTGGACGCGCGAGGCTTGCAGGACGGACAGATAAGCCTCGTAGCCGACACTTCCCATGAAATGCACACGAGCGAGATCGAGTTCGTCGCGCGTCTCGTCGAGCAAGCGTTCTTTCCAGCTTGCGCCTTGGGGAGGAGGCGGACCGTACGAGGTTTGCTCGGCCCCGACGATCACGATCTCCGCTTTCGGCCGGCGGGCGAGAATCGCGGGCGCGGCGCGCATGAAGACGTGAAAGCCGCGCGTCGGCTCGAGGCTGCGCGCGACGAACGTGACGATTTCGTCGCCCCTGCGCAGAATGCGACCCGACGGGGTCGCGATCTGCGCGAGCGGATTGGGGCGCGCCCGCCCGATGTCGACGCCGTCATGCACGACCTTGATCTTGCCGATGAACTCCTTCGGAAATGTCGAGCGCTGCCAGTTTGTCGGCGCGACGCCGAGATCGCTTTCCGCAAGCGCCATCAGGGTGCTGGCGTTACGTGACTGCAAGGTGACGACGCCATCGGCGCCGAGGCGCGGCGCTTCAGGGTCGAAGTGAACGTCCTGGCCTTCCGCTCTAAAATAGAATTCGCAGTAGGTCGCTATCCTTGCTTTGGGAAAGACGGCGCGAAAGGGCAGGTTTTCTCCCCACCCGCAATGCACAAAAACGAGCTCCGGCTCGAAGCCCGACGCCGCCAACGCGCTTGCCGCGTAGAGCACGCGCTCCGCGCGTCTGCACTCCATCTCGAAATGGCGCGCGAACGGATGAACCGGACCGTACTGGCCGGCCGGCGCGGCGTAGCGATCGATCCTCACATTCGCAAGGCCCGGCGCTGTCGTCGCGCCGATTGCGCGAACGACGTGGCGCGGATCCGACGCCATGTCTGCAGCCAGATTGCGAAACTGCGCGGGAAAATTGTTGTGGGCGAAAAGGACGTTCATTGCACACGCCGCGCGGCGGAGCGCGCCGCGAAGGCCCCGCGCCCCGCCGACGTGCGCGACGCGGCGTTGCGCCTTTGGTTCGATCTCGACCAACGAGCGCGCCAAGGGCCGCTGCGCGCGCCCGTCAGACGATGCATTCAGATCAGACGGTGATCTTATGGCCGTCGCCGAAGATGATCGTTGCGGTCTTGGCGTCGATGATTTGTCCGGTGTCGCTAAACGTAATCTGCGTCGCCCCGCTCGACAGGACATGCTCGGTGGCGTTGCTAGAGGAATCCGCGAGGCGAACCGTCGTGTTCGTGCCGCCGTTGATCGTATCGTTGCCAAGGAAGCCAATGAAGACCGTGTCGGCCGATCCGGGCCCCGTCCCGCCATTGATCTGCTCGTTTCCGGAGCCGGCGTACATCGTGTCGTGGCCGGTTCCGCCGTCGAGTGTATCGTTGCCGATGCCGCCGTACAGCACATTCGGGCCGCTGCCGGCTTGAAGCAGATTGTTGCCTTCGAGGACCCGCAACGTGTCCGCGCCGGGGCCGCCAATCAACGTGTCCGACGCGGTCGCGGAAAGACCGCCAATCAGGGAGTCGTCGCCTGTTCCAGCCACAAGCAGGCTATGTCCGCCGCCCTGAAGCGTATCGTTGCCTGATCCGCCGTCGAGCGTGTCGGCGCCTGTTCCGCCAATGAGCAGGTTGTCGCCGGACGTGACGCTTAAGGAATCGGCGCCTGCGCCGCCGACGAGCGTATCGCCTGCTCCGGGGTCGTTAATCGTTACGTTTCCATCGCCGGCCGCAATGACGATTGGGTGATCCGTCGTTAGGTTGACCGTTACGTTCGTTCCGAGCTCGAGGAACATGCCGACGGGATTGGGATCGTCGGGCGCCGTGACGTCAACTGTTCCAGAGTCGATGCTGGCGTCGATCGGCAATGTGAAGATCCCGGACGGATAGTAATTCGCCGCCTGCAAAGCGGAGACAATGGCGTTTTCGGTCGCCGGCGACAGGTGGCTCGCCAGGAACGAGTCGAGGCGAGATTGGTCGAGATCATAAACAGCCATCGTTTGCCCTCCAGATACGACTCGAAAGAATGAACCTCTAAGACGCCGCCTTCATCGTCGGGCGGAACACGTGAACGCGCGTTTCCGGCGTCGAGTTCGCAGCCGCCTTTTCAGCAGGCCTCGACTGACGCAACGGAAAGATCATGTGCAGCTTCAGACCGACCAGCGGATCCGCCGCGTAGCGACCGAGAAGCTCGATCTCCGACCCGCGCTTTTCGACAATGGCGGCGCCGAGGAACATCGCTTCAGCCACGATCTCGGCGCCTAACGATCTCGCTCCGACGAGCCTCAGCCGCAATCCGACGATTGGCAGGGCGCGACCGCGCGTCCCGAGAAAGGCGCCGGGCGGCGTCCACGGCGTCCAGCGCGCTCCCGCGAGAAGCGCTTGGGCCTCGACGCCAAGACTCTCCGTTGCGCGAAATTGCAATCCCTCGATCGGCGCTGGCGCCTGTGGTCCGGCGATCCACTCGCCCGCCAACGCCTCGACGTCGCCGCGCCGCGCAACGTGCGCGAAGATCTGAAGGGACGGGGAGGCGGCCTTGGGAGGCAGATTCTCGATTGGTTGGGGCGCGCTCGCCGCTGAGGTCGCAGCGCTCGGCGCTTGCGCGCCGCGCTCGGCGACGTCGAGCGGCTCGAGGCGGAGCACGGCGTCGATCGACCCGGATCGTCCTCGCCGCTTGACGCCGACTTTTAGCGAGGCCGGGGCGTGGGCGACGACGACGACGCAAGCGCCCGGGCCCTCAAGTCCGCCTGGCGCCGCGCCCGGCGCAGAAATCGTCGTAATGTCGCCCTCGGACCCGTCGGCCGATAGAACCTCTGCGACGGGCCAGTTCGCGGCGTCGACTGCACTGACGTAACGGAGCGCATACAGGCCGGGCTGCACCGATAGCACTGACACAGCGTCAAACGAGGTCTCGACTGCGCGCTGCATTGCCGTCTGCATCCCCTGCCCTTCCGTTAAAGCACTATAGCTGCAACTAAGACAGACTTTCAAGCTGTGAAAACAGTATGTAGTAAAATAAATTCAGTCGTGCGATCCAATATTCTTTAGGCAATATTTCGTCTAAGGTTTTATCGAAAACACGAAAGCCGGATTGTATTTAATTTTAACGGCCGAAAGGCTCGCCGATAACGTTATAAATTGACAGGAAAATCGCGACATTAAGAGTAATTCGTCAGTTCGCGGCGCTAAACGCAAGTTTCGAGTAGCTTAGAGCCTTGTCGCGAGGGTAGGCGTCGACAGAACACTCAGGAAACCGCGATGCGAGGGGGCAAGGCAGCGGATGCGCCGAACGGCAGCCGTCCAGAAGTCGTCGACGGAGAGAGAAAACCCTTCGGTCGGCCAAGATGAGCGCGCTTCCCCCCGCCTTCTTCGCCCCCGAATCCCATGCCGAGGCGCTTGTCGCGCTCGCCGCGGAGCGGATTCAGGCGCGCGATGGCGATGAGGCCTTCCGCTTCGCCGATCGGCATTGCCGCATTCTCAACCCAGGCGCTCGCGATCTCCTCGCGCGAGCTGAGGCGCTCCGCCTCAAAGGTCACGAGAGCGATGCGCGTGGCGATCTCGACCGGGCGGCGCGGCTCGATCCTTGGAACGAACAGGTCAATTTCGCCGCGCTGAGCTGGGGATCCCCCGCAATGCGCGCAAGCGCGGCCCGCCGCATCATCGAGGCCCCCGGCGGGGCGCAGGACTCGCTCGCGGCGGCGATCGCGCATTCTCTGCGATCCGGCGTTCCTCTTGTGCGTCGCCTGACGATCGTCGAGCGACGCATGCTCTGCGGTTGGGTCGTCTGGCAAGGACACGCGCCGCTGGAGTTGACGATAGAATGCGGCGCGCGGGCGACGAGAGTCTCCCTTACGGCCGATCCGTCGCATCGGTTCGCGAAGCTCGCGGCCGCGGCCGACGTCGTCATCGAGTGCGGGTTCGATGTCAGATCCGTCGAAATTCGTCAGTCGGGCGAACGCATCGACATATTTGTCCCGTGCACGCGGGATGCGCCCCAAAGCTTGCCGACCACGCTCAGCGCAGGCGCTGAGGAAGGCCTCCAAGTCATCGTTCCCGTCTACGGCGATTTCGACGCGACCAAAGCCTGTCTCGAGACGCTCCTCCGGCAGCGCGGCGCGTTTCCAATCGAGATCGTCGTCGTTGACGACTGCGCCCCCGATCCGCGTTTCCGCACTTACTTAAGCGCCAAGGCGAAGTCTTCAGGCTTCACGCTCATCCGCAACGAATTGAACCTCGGCTTTGTCGGCGCGGTCAACGCCGCCCTTCAGCGCTATTTTGGGGGCGATGTCCTTCTTCTGAACGCGGACACGCTGCTGCCGCCCGGCGCGCTCGACCGCCTGCGGACGGCCGCGCGGTCGAGGCCGAGAGTGGGCACGGTGACGCCGCTCTCCAACAACGGCGAGTTCACGAGCTTTCCCAAGCCGTTCCAAGAAAATCCGCTTCCCTCCGCCGCGGACGTCGTGGCGCTCGACCGGGTGTGCGCGGCGGTCAACGCCGGGCTCGTGATTCCAATTCCGAGCGGCATCGGCTTTTGCCTCTATGTGACGCGCGCGTGTCTTCTTGCCGTCGGGCCTCTCTCTCCTCGCTACTCGCCAGGTTACGGCGAGGATGTCGAGTTTTGCCTCGCCGCGCGCGAAAAGGGGTTTCTCAACCTCTGCGCGGCGGATCTCTTTGTCGGCCATGCCGGCAGCCGCTCGTTTCGCGCGGAAAAGCGCGCCTATGTCGTGCGCAATCTCAAGATTCTCGAGGAGCGGTTCCCGACGTATCGCGCCGAGTCGGCCGCCTTTCTCGAATCCGACCCGCTACGCGCCGCGCGTGCGGCGATTGAGGAAGCGTTCCCGTCTCGCGCCAAGGTTCGCCTGATCGTTCAAGGCGCGCGCGCGGCGGAACAGGCCGTCCTCGACCGTCTCGGCGAATTGGAACGCAGCCATCCGAGACCAAAGGCAATCGTCCTGCGGCCATCGGTCGACGGGACACGGACGGAGGTCAGGGCCGCCGATGGCTGCGGCCCTGAGAGCCTGTCCTTCGACTTGGCCGAGGCGCGCGGACGCGCCGGACTCCTGCGCTTTCTCAAGGCGCTACGCGTCGATCGGGTCGAGATCGTCGACGGCGCGAGCGCCGCGGCGCCCGTGATCGAGGCGGCGATGGCGATTCGCGCGCCCCTCGACCTTGTCCTCTCCGAGCGGCCTGAAGGCGCCTTTCCGCAGTGCTCGGCAGCCGAATACTGCGCGGACGAAGCTGAAGAGGACCTCTGTCGATCCTGCCTCAAGGCGACGAATTCCTTGGCAGGCGAGCGAAGGCGCCAATTCGATCGCCTCCTTAAAAAGGCCGACCAGATCATCGTCAACGACGCCATCGCGGAAGCCTATGCTCGTCGTCTCGAAAGCGCGCCGCCGATCCGAAAGCCCGTGCGCCGATCTGCGCCAAAGCCAGCGCAGACAGAGACGGGTCGCGCCCTCGCCGTTCTCGTTCCTGCGCCGTCGCCCGCCGTCGATCGCCTTTTGAGCGCCTTGGCGAGGCGCTGCGTGCGCGGCGACGGGGAGATCGTCGTGTTCGGCGCATGCATCGGCGATCTCGCCCTCATGAGCATCGGCCGCCTGTTTGTCGTCGGCCCGCTCGCGGTTACCGACGCGGAGCGGCTGGTCGCAAACTATGAGGTCGGCTTTTTGCTGTCCCCTTATCGCGAAGGGCGGAGATTTCTGCTCGACGCTTCGCCAGCCTTCGAGCGGCTGCCTAAGGCCTATTTCGATTGGTCGCTCGGCATGGCGCGCGTCGCGACGGGGGATTTGGCGCTCGATCCCCGGCTATGCGACCTCAAAGCCGCAAGGGCGATTGCGGCGTGGCGGGAGCGATCGGCCGCAGAGGATGTGAGCGCCTGATCTCAGATGCAGATGCTCGCCGCCCCCGATCTCGATGTCGCTAAACGGCCGCGCGCCGCGCGGCGGACGCCTGCGCGTTACCGCACCGGCCTTCTGCGCGTCTCGGAGCGAGAGCTTGTCGGCTTCGCTTTTGACGTCGAACGCCCTTCGGCTCGGCTTGTCGTCGAGCTTCTGCTCGACGGGTTTCCGGCCGGCCTGGCTCGTGCCGACCATTTTGACTTTGACATTCTCGAACAGCGGCTCGGCGACCGCTGTCATGGGTTCACGCTCAACCTGCCGGCCGGGTGGGCCGAGTGCGCGACCGCCGCGGCTCGCATCGCAAACACCGACATCGCGGTCGGCGATGCGATCGATCTGTCGCTTCGACCAAACGCCGCCGCGAAACTTTGCGCCGGCGAAGCGACATGGGCGGGGGGCCTGCGAATCTGCGGCTGGACCGGGCCCGGCGACGTCGCCACGGCTCCGACTGTGAGCGCCTTTCTCGATGGCGAGTGCGTTGCGACCGTCGCCGCGGAAGCCTGGACGCATCGCGGCGGCGCAGCCCACTTCGTGGCGGTTCGCGGCTTCGAGCTGTTCCTCCCTGAGCGCTTGGCGGACGGACGCGTGCGCCGCATCCGCATCATTGACGGAGAGGGGCGCGAACTTTCCGGCAGCCCGGTGACGGTCGTCGCCTTCGAGGACGGCCTGGCGCGTCTCCTTGAACGTTTTGGCGACATCGATTCCTCGAGGCTTCGCGGCCGCCTTTTCGACCAATTGATTCCACAGGCGATTCCGTTCTCGGAGTTCGAGAGCTGGCGTCTCCGCTTTCCGCTGCCGGCGTCGTCCCTCGCCGTTCGGCCACGCGTCGCGGTCGTGCTGATCGGCGATGAGGGGCTCGAAGCGACGCTCGCCTCTCTCGAGAATCAACGGCAATGCGACTGGATCGCTTGTGCGCTCAACGATGACGGCGGCGGCGCGCTTTCGCCGCGCGCATTGGCCGATTTCCTGGACTGCGAGGCGGAAGACGTCGAATTCGTGGCCTTTTTGCCGGCCGGCGCCGAGCTTGAGCCGGGCGCGCTGGCGCGCCTCGCGGAGGCGCTGATCGCGCGACCGGAGAGCGCGATCGCTTATCCCGACATCGTCGTTCGCGCCGCCGACGGTTCGCAATGGCCCTTGGCGCTGACAGCCTACGATCGGCTGCGCATGATCGAACAAGGCTACGCGGCGCACGCCTTTGCGATGCGGGCGATGGAAGTTCACAAGGCGCTCGAAAACGGCGTGGACGACGTCTTTCGTCTTTTTCTGCACGGCGCCGAGACCGCGCGCGAGGCCGGCCCCAAGGGGTTTCCGACGCATGTCCCCGGAATATTTGCAACCTTTGCCTTGCCCGACAGCCGCGCGGTCGCGAACCGTCTGGCGCAAGCGGCGAGCGGCAGTCTGGGGCCGAGCGCCGAGGTCGAGATCGTCAGCGGCGGCCTCTTTCCGGCGCTCCGCGTCCGACGCGCCGCGCCGCCGCTTTCTTTGTCGGTGATCCTTGTTTTGCGAAGTCTTAAAGACGTCGCGTCCCAGCTCGCGCATTTGCCGCTCTGCGACGAGGGTGAATTTTGCGAGGCGATCGTCGTTGCTTCCGACCTGCAGGAAAATGCGCGGATTGGCTCTTTCGTGCGATCGCTGCCGCTTGGGAGTTCGGAGAGCTTTTTCGCGGCAATCAATCGCGCCGCAGCGACCTCACGGGCCGACCTATTGTTGTTTCTCGATGAGAGCGCAATCGTCGGCGAAGCCGCGTGGCTCGCCGCGTTGTTGAGCCGCATCGAGGAGCCCGAATGCGCGGCCGTGGGGCCGATGATCGTCCACGCCGACGGGATCATCCAGGCGGCCGGCTATGTGTTGGGAGCGAATTTCGCGGTTGCTCCGGCTTACGAGGGGCGCTCGGACGGGGAGCGCGGCTACGGCGACGCGCTGCTCGTCGCTCGGGAAGCCAGCGCAATTCCCGCTTTCGGAATGTTGACGCGGCGACGGCACTTCGAGGCGCTCGGAGGTTTCGACGTCGCTCGGTTTCCGCGCGCCTTCGCGGACGTCGATTACTGCCTGAGGCTTCGCGGGCAAAACGCGCGCGTCGTCGTCGCATCGGAAGCCAGACTTATGCGGGAGAGCCGCCGCCCCTTGCTGCCCCGGCCGAGCCCCGACCGGCCGAACGAGGCGAACGAGGAGCTGAGGCGTCTGCGGCTGATCTGGGGCGAGGCGCTCCTCAGCGATCCGTTCTATAGCCCGCTTCTCTCGCTCGACCAGACGCCTTTTTCGGCGCTCGCGTGGCCGCCGCGCGACTGTTCTCATCGCCTCCCGCTTGGCCCTGTCCGCCGCGACGCGCCCCTTGGATTCTGACGGAGATCAAGGAGTGATCACTGAGAGCGTCAATCCATCGAGCTGCGCCCCGACGGCGAAGATCGTCAGAACGGTCTTGAACGCCGGATCAGGGGGCGCGGGCGCAAGCCCTCTCCATCCCGCTTTCCCGCGCGCGGCGTGGAAAGAAGTCCGGCTCGACATCGACGCTGCGGCCAAGCCCGACATCGTCGGGTCGCTCGGCAACATGCGCGGCCTCGTCGCCGACCAGACCTTCGACGCGATCTGGTCGTCGCACAGCTTGGAGCATTTGCACGCACACGAAGTCCTCCCGGCGCTAGGCGAATTCCGCCGCATCCTCAGACCGGACGGGTTTGCAATCGTGGGATGCCCCGACCTGATCGCCATCGCTAGGTTCGTTTTGGAGACTCATCTCGAGGCCGTCGCCTATGAATCGAAGATGGGGCCAATCCGCCCGCTCGACATGATTTACGGCCACGAAAAGTCAATCGCAGCCGGCAGCGGGTGGATGGCGCATCGCACCGGATTCACGAGCAAGCGCCTTGGGCGCTTGGCGACGGAGGCGGGTTTCGTCGAGACTCGCGTCGTCGAGGCGGACATGTTCGATCTCTGGGCTTTGCTGTTGATGCCGGAAGCCAACGACGCCGCCCTGGCGGAGCAATTCAAGGGGACCAATCTCGCGACGCTCGCTGAAGCGCCGGGGCCGACGGCACAGAAGTGCGCCGCGGCGTAAGTTGATCGCGAGCGAGCGGCGCCAAAAATGCTCAGCGCAGAAGGGCGAGAACGCGCGCCAGCGAGCGCTCGCCGCCCGGCCCGCCTGCCGGCGCCGGTCCATCCCAATCGTCCCTTGCTTGGGCGCGCGCCTCCATCGGACTGACGCCGTAGACCTGGCGAAACGCCCGCGCAAACGCATTCACATTCTTGAAGCCGAGGCTATAGGCGATCGGCCCGATGCGACGGTTGGCGAGGCCCGCGGCGGTAATTTCCCGATAGGCTCGGTCGAGGCGGCGCTTCCTTATATAGAGAGCGACGCCGCCGGCAGGCTCGAACAGGCGATAAAGGGTCGCGCGCGAAAGGCCGAACGTGTCTGCGATCGCCTTCGCGCCAATGTTCGGCGAGGCAAGATTTGCGTCGATATAGCGACGGATTGAGACGAAGGAGGCGAGCGGAGCGGCGCGCGAAAAGGCGGCGCTGGCTTCAAGAGCAGGCGCAAGGGCGTGTGCGGCGAGCGCCAACACGCCGCTCGCCATCGCGTCCAACTCGCGCGGCGACAGCCGGCGAGCCATCGCCGCAAGCGCGCGCAGAGAAACGCCGATCAAAGCGCCGGGCGCCGATTCATGCTTGAGGATGAGGCCGTGAAGCGAGCCTTCCTCGCTCATCAGATCGAGCACGCGCCCGCGGGTGATCCACAGGGCGACGCACTCGACGGCCTCTCCGATTGCTCTCGGCCGCAGGGAGACGGGGCGCGACAAATCGACCGCCATAACGTCGCCGGCCGCCATATTGGCGTTGACGCCTGGCAGGGCGACGTCCAGTCCGCCGCCGGCCAAGGCTAAGAGGGCGAAATGGTCAACGCCGCTTTCCAATATGGCGGCCGATGACCGGATTAGCCGCGCAGCCGAAAAAGAGGCGCGCGTCAACGCGAAGCGCCGCGACGATCTAATCTCGACGCCGCCATCGAAAGCGGCGATGCTGGCGGCCTCAGCGGCGACGTCGAAGGTCCCCGCAAGAGCCTCGCAGAAGGCTGCGAATTTCGTCGGCTCGCCAGCCTTCGGCGCGGCGGCCGGTCCAAGCGGAGCGGAGGTCGGTTGGACCGTGATGAGCGATCTCCTCGCTTCAGCCGCAAATGGGCTCGCGGAGCGACGAGCGAAATTTGCCCTGAGAATTCCGCCGATCCACTAACGCCAGACCGTCTCGGCTTTCACCCATTTCGTCTCGGCATAGTGAATTTC
>Ga0187782_10000419_pt1 | contig 28414 bp, 18 predicted proteins | sample 0715_SJ02_MP15_2_FD_132454 | JGI IMG/M metagenome (GOLD analysis project Ga0187782, IMG submission 132454) | Tropical peat soil microbial communities from peatlands in Department of Meta, Colombia - 0715_SJ02_MP15_20_MG | ecosystem: Environmental > Terrestrial > Soil > Wetlands > Peat | place... | reverse complement strand
GTCGCGGGGGTCGGACAGATTGCGGATCGAACCATCACCACGGGCAGCTCCGCCCTTCTGGACACCGACCCGCATCCCATCGCCGTGCTCTCGACCTCGGGGCCCCTGACGGTCGACGCCCTTCCCCAGGAGACCGCGCTCCCAGTCGAGCCCATCCATCTGCTCCTCACGAGCCCCGCCATCCAGGCGGAAGCACGCACGCCGATCGACCTTTCGTTCGTCCTCGGCGCGTCGAGCCTTTCCGTCTGGCGCTCGATCGCCGAGCTCACCGGCGCTCCGGTGGCGCGCATTCACGGATCGGTGACGGGGGCGCCCGAGAGATCCCTGGTGTTCGGTCGAGATTCCCAGGGCAGTCCCCAGGTGCGCGCTCACGTGGACCCAGGCGGAGCGTTTGCGCTGGACGTGCCGCGGTCGGTCGTCCAGTGGTACGCGGCCGTCGATCCGGGCCGATCGAGCGGCCTCGTCGCATTCATGCCCGGATCACCACGCGATCTCGTGCTCGACGTTTCGCCGGGCGGCGACTTGCGCGTCGCGATCTCGGACGCCGATACGCATGCGCCCTTGACCGCGCGCCTTCTGGTCCATGGTGTCGAGGGCACGGTCGATCCGAGCTTCGGTCCCGACTATCGAGCCTCGGGCGCCGGTCCCGTGATCGACGCCCTCCGCGGCGAAGTCACCACCCCTCTTCCGTCTGGCCGCTACCGGGTCGCAGCGACCAAGGGCCTCGAATGGAGCATCGACGCGAAGACCGTGACGATCGTGTCGGGCCACGTCACGGACATCGCCCTCGCCCCCCGGCACGTCGTCCCCACCCCCGGTGTGGTTGGGTGCGATTTGCACGTACATGCCCGCCCGAGCTTCGATTCACCGGTCGTTCCCGAAGATCGGGTTCTGTCCCTCGTTGCCGCCGGGATCGATTTTGCCGTGCCCACCGAGCACAACATCGTGGGCAACTACGCGCCGTCGATCGAAACGCTCGATTTGGGCCGCGAGCTCCTCAGCGTCCCCGGTGTGGAAATCACGACGTACAGCAAGGGCTTCGGCCACTTCGGAACCTTTCCCTATCCGCTCGGCGCCCCCGTTCCCCCCTTCAAGCACACGAACATGGCCGCCATTTTCCGGGCCGTTCGGTCGGGCGATCCGAACCGCTACTTTCAGCTGAACCATCCTCGGTTACCCAAGGGAATCGGCTATTTCGCCAACATCGGTTTCGATCCGAAGGCCCCTCGGAGCCACGTCCGGAATCGAATCGACTTCGATGGAATCGAAGTCTTCAATGGTTACGACAGCGAGTTTCCCGACCGCGTCGAGCAGGTTCTTCGCGATTACTGGGCGCTTCTCGGATACGGCTGGCGTTACGCCGCCACCGGAAGCAGCGACTCGCATCGCATTCAATTCCACTGGGCGGGTTATCCAAGAACGATGGTCATGATCGATCCCGCAGCTGCCGCCGCAGGCGCCGACCCGGACGACAAGGGGATCGATCCGCTCGTCGTTGTGGCAAACGTGAAAAAGGGCCACGCCGTCGTGACGAGCGGGCCAATCATCGAGCTTGACCTGGGCGGCTCGAGACCTGGCGACGAAATCGTGACTACCGACGAGGTCATCCACGGCCACCTGCGCATCCGCGCGGCGCCGTGGATCGACGTGACCCGGGTCGAAGTGGTCGCGGGGGAGGTGGGCGGCAGTACCCGCGTGGCGCAATCCTTCGATTTGCCGTCCCGAGCCGCGACAATCGGCCCGGAACCGGGGACCCTCGCTGAGGCGCAGGAACGTACGATCCGCCTCGACCGAGATCTCGAGATTTCGATGGGGCCGGCCAACGGATGGGTTCAGGTGATTGCCCGTGGAGAGCGCCGCATGGATGACGTGCTGCCGTTCGTCCCCATCCCGCCGCTGGGTTTCACGAACCCCGTTTATGTCGTGCGTCACCCGGCCCCCCCTCCGCCGTTCCCGGGCGTGCCCTGAAAACTTGCTGCTGGCTCGCGCATCCGGCCGCGCCGAGCAAAGCCCTTGCCGACAGCGATCGCGTGAGGCGCCCAATGGTGATACGGTCCGTCCAATGGTGAGATGATCGTGCCTGTTCGGGCACATCCGCCAAGAACCTCGCATCCCAGCAAGGTGACGTCGGCCAAGGAGTCGATCGCGACCAGGCGAATTCGGAGCGAAACGACGTGAACGCGGCATTCGGTCGCTATCGCCTGCTCGAGAGGCTCGGGCAGGGAGGCATGGCGGAAGTCTTCAAGGCCAAGAGCTACGGCGTCGAGGGCTTCGAAAAGATCCTCGTGATCAAAAGGATTCTCCCGGAGCTCGCGCGCAGCCCGGAGTTCGTCGACATGTTCGTCCACGAGGCCAAGCTCGCGGTGCGCTTGTCGCACGCCAACATCGTCCAGGTCTTCGACTTGGGAAAGGCATCGAGCACGGACAGCGTCGGCGCCTCCCCGTCCGACGCGTACTACATCGCGATGGAGTACGTGCAAGGGCTCGATCTCGCGACGGTGCTGGCGCGATCGCGCCGTCTCGAGCTTGCCCTGCCCATCCAGATGGCGGCGTACGTGGCCTCGGAGGTCGTCAAGGGGCTCGACCACGCCCATCGCCGTCGCGACGAGCAAATGCGCCCGCTCGGCATCGTTCACCGCGACGTCTCCCCACAGAACGTGCTGCTTTCGTTCGAGGGCGAAGTCAAGGTCACCGACTTCGGAATTGCCAAGGCGCGAGGCGTCCTCGCACGAGCGAACGAGGACACCCAGACGCGGGCGCTGCGCGGAAAGTTCGGCTACATGAGCCCGGAGCAGGCCCAGGGCGACTCGGTCGACGCACGGAGCGATCTTTTTTCGCTCGGCACGATCCTCTACGAGTGCGTCGCCGGCGTGAACCCGTTCAGCGCGCCGACGACGTTCGAGACCCTGCGACGCGTCCAGGCGTGCGAGTACCCCCCCATCGAGCTGCTCCGGCCCGAGGTTCCGTCGGAGCTCGTCACCGTCCTGAAGACCGCGATGGCCAAGGACCCTGCCCATCGGTACCCCGATGCAGGACACATGTACGAAGCGCTCCTTGCGTTTCTTTACGCGCACGGCAGCCGCTACGGCGCCCACGAGCTGGCCGAGTTTCTTTCGCGCTTCCGCGAGTCGGGCGACGCGCCTGCGGGAGGACACGTGCGCGAGCCGCTGCTCGAAGCGGATGCCGCCAATCCACGAGTCGAGCGCACGCCCGTCGAGATCCCCGCATCCCGGCGCGTATCGAGCATGCGCGTCGCCGAGAGCAACCGTCCGGCCGTGCTCGGACGCGCCGTCGACATGGGCGAGCGGCGCGAGGTGACCGGCCTGGTTCTCGAGCTCCCGCGCGAAACCCCCGCGGGGGTCGTCGACAAGGCCGCGAAGCTGATCGAGCGATGGGGCGGACGCGTCATGCGGCGCGAGGCCGGGCACATCGCCGCCGTGTTCGGCCTTGGCGACGCCGACGGTCGCGACACGGAAATGGCCACGCGGTGCGCCCTCGTCGCGCTCCGGAGCCTCGACGCGTCGCGGCCTCCGGGGGCGGGATTGCACATCGGCCGCATCCACGTTTCGTCGTCCGGTGAGCCGACGGACGACGATCGCATGGCATCGCTGCTCGAAGCGGCCCGCGAGCTGGCCCAGGCCAGCGACGGCGAGGCTGCCATGAGCACGCAGGCGATGAGGCAGGTGCGGGCTCTCTTCGAGTTCGAGCCGATGGCCGAGAGCGACCCGCCGCCGAAGCTGGCTGGCGTCGTGGTCAAGGCGGTGCGTCGACCGGGGGACGCGTTCGGTCGCTTCGTCGGGCGCAAGGAGGAGCTCCGCCGCGTGGGCGAGGTACTGGCTGCGGCAACGAAGCGAACCGCGCGCGTCATCACGATCCGGGGCGACAACGGCGTCGGCAAGACTCGCCTCCTGTACGAGGTGGCGCGCCGCCTCCGCAAGGGCGGGTACAACGTGGGGTTTCACACCGCCGCATGCCCGCCGCGCGGGAACGACTTTCCGCTGTCCGGCATCGTCTCGATGCTCCAAATGCTCTGCGGCACGAGCGAGGGCGATGCGAACGACCGGATTCTCGCCGTTCAACCGCGCTTGCGGGCGCTCGGCTTGCAGGCCGACGAGGTGAATGCCGTGCTCACCGTGCTCGGCGCCAGCCTGCCGGCTTCGACCCGCGACGGCAATGCGCCCCTGCGCCAGGCCTTCGTCCGAATGGTCCAGAGCCTCTGCGAGGATCGGCCGCATACCTTTGCGTGGGACGTCGCGCACGCGATGGACGAGGAGAGCTTCGAATTGCTCGACGAGGTGCTGCGGCGGCTGCGGCAGGTGCGCCTCGTCTTCGTTTTCGCGGTTCGCGCGGGATTCTCGCACCCGCTCGAAAAGACCCAGGGGCACGTTGCGTTGGACCTGGGCGACCTTGCTCCCCCCGAGGTCGAACGGCTCGTCGCTCTCCGCCTCGGCGTGGATACCGTTTCCGACGAGCTCCTCCGGTTCGTGCGGGCGAGGGCCGGCGGCCAACCGCTCTTCGTGGAGGAGGTCATCCGGGCGCTCGTCGATTCTGGAGCAGTCGTCGTCGCTGACCGGCGTGTCGCCGCGATGAACCTGGTCGGTCAGGAGCTTGCGCTGCCGAGGACCCTGCGCAGCCTGGTGGCCTCGCGGGTCGCGCGCCTGCCCAGCGAAGATCGCGCGACGTTGCAGGCTGCAGCGGTCCTCGGAGACCCGATCGACGCGAACGTCCTCTCCAACATGCTGGGGCGCGCGATGCCCTCGCTCGAGCGTTCGATCGCGACCCTGAAGGAACACGACTTCGTCGTCGATCGGGGGCCGACCGAGCTCCGATTCACTTCGCCCATCGTGCCGGAGATCGTGGTCGACGCGCTCACCGCCGAGGCCGCGCGCGAGATGCATGCGGCGGCGGGGCAAGCGCTCGAGACGGTGCTCGGCGCGCGTGCAGGGGAACAGGCGGCCCGCATCGCCGCGCATCTCTACGAGGCCGGCGACCGGCAGCGGGCCGCGTCGTACTTTGCCAAGAGCGGCGAACGCCGGCTCGAGACGCGGCAGCTCGACGCGGCGGCGCGAGACTACTCCCGGGCGATCGCCCTGGCCGATACGGCGAAAAGAACGCCCGAAGAGCTCGCGGTGTGGCTGGCGGGCCTCGCGACGGCCATCCGTCTCGTCCGATCGTCGCCCGAAGCGTCCGACCTCTGTCGAAGGATCATCGAACGCGTCGACGGTTCGGGCGATCGCCAGGTCCGTGTGCGCGCCCACGTCGCTGCCGGGCACATCCTCACAGCGGTCCAGCAGATGGAAGAGGCCCGCCGCCACCTGGACCAGGCGCACGAGCTGGCCGCCGCGGACGCCCCGCTTCGGGCCCTGGTGCTCATCGCGGCGGCCGACTTGACCACCAATCGGGGGGATCTCAAGGCAGCCACCGAGCTTCTCGAGCAGCTTCGCGCGCTCGCTCCGACGTCCATCGGCGAGCGCGACAAGCATCGGGTCGCGCTGCACTGGTCGCTGGCGCGCGCGGGCGGCAGCGACCGGATCGGAGCCGTCGCGAAATTGAGCGAGGCCGAGGACCTGCTGCCAGACGACCGGATGGCAGCGCTCGAGCGCGTGAGCGTGCGTTCGGTGGTCGACTCGCTGACGCGGGATTTTCGCTCGGCCGTCCTTCACAGCGAGATGGCGATCGACATGAGTCGCGAGATGGGTCTCACGCACGAGACCATGCTCAACCTGCAGAACCTCGGGGTCGCGCTCGTCCAGCTCGACGACGCCGGACGTGCCACGAACGCGCTCCGCCAGTCGCTCGCGCTTTGTGAGGAATACGGGTACGAACGCCGCGGAAACTTCAACAGGATGCTTCTCGCCTACGTCGAGGGCCTCCGGGGGTCGACCGAAGCCGACAAGCAGCTCGCCCAAGGAATCGCGTACGCCGAGAGCAAGGACTTCGTGTGGGAGCTGGTGGCCGGAGGCGCCCTTCTCGCGAAGCTGCTGCAGCGCCAGGGCAAGCTCGACGCGGCGCGCTCCGAGTACGAGAAAGCTCGAATGGTCGCCTCGCGGTCGGGCCACAAGAGCGTGGCCGACGAATGCGACGCCGCCCTGCACACGCTCCGCACTGCCCACCCCCCGGCGGCTGCAACGGTCAGGCGCGAATCGGCGCCGTGATTCGGAGTCCGCCGGGCGCGAATCGGTCTCCCGGTTCCGCTTCCGTCAGGCGCGAATCGGCGTGGTAGAAGCGGTTTTGCCGCTTCTCAGCTGATCGAGGACCTCGAAGAAATTCGGGAAGGTCTTCGACACGCAGGCAGGATTTCGAATCCGAACTCCGGGGGAGAGCAGCGCGGTGATTGCGAAGCTCATGGCCATGCGGTGATCGTCGTACGTCTCGACGTCCGCCGGTCTCGGCACCCCGGGGTAAACGATGAAGCCATCCTCTTCCTCGTCGGCGCGGATGCCCATGCGTCGAAGCTCCGTGACGACCGCGGCGACGCGGTTCGTCTCCTTTCTGCGGATGAAACCGATGCCGGTCACGCGCGTGGGACCGGCGGCGAACGGCGCGATCGAGGCCAGCGTCTGCGCAGTGTCCGAGATGTTCGCCATATTGGCTTCGATGCCCTCCAGCTTCGCGGGGCCGGTCACTTCCGTCTCCGTCTCCGACTGACGGACCGCGCAGCCCATGCGCTCGAGCAGTCGCACGAATTCGAGATCGCCCTGCAAGGATCGAGTGCCGAGCCCCGGAACGACCACTCGTCCCTTCGTCACCGCGGCCGCCGCAAAGAAATACGAGGCAGCCGACGCGTCGGGCTCGACTTCGTACTTCGTGCCGGTGTAGCGCCCCGGCGCGACCTCGAAACGCCGGAACCCCTCGCGTCGCAACGTCACGCCGAACGCTTCCATCGTCTGCGCCGTGACCTCCACGTACGGCTTCGAGACGAGATCCCCTTGCACCTCGAGCGTGACGCCGAGCCGCGTGCAGGGAGCCGCCATCAGCAGGGCGCTGAGATACTGGCTGCTCACGCTGCCGGAGATCGATGCCTGTCCGCCTTCCAGACCCGAGGCTTCGACGTGGAGTGGAGGGCACCCATTTCCGCGCACGCTCACCGCGCGACCGCCGAGCCTCGAAAGGGCGTCGAGCAGCGGCTGCATCGGACGCTTCCGCATCGCCTCGTTGCCGTCGAGCTCGAAGGATCCTCTGCCGAGCGCGAGAACGGGCGTGAGAAAGCGCGCCGTGGTCCCGGAGTTCCCGACGTAGACCGACGCCCGAGTCGCGGGCACCCGGCCGCTCGCGCCGTCGACCTCGAAGCGATGGTCGGGCTCGTCGGAACGAACGACGAAGCCGAGGGCGGAAAGGCCCCGAGCCATGTGCAGCGTATCGTCGCTGAACAGCGCGCCCTCCAGCGTGGACGTGCCGTGCGCGAGCGCCGCGAGGACGAGGGCGCGGTTCGTGTAACTCTTCGAGCCCGGCGGACGAACGTTCCCGCAGAGCGGGCCCTGCTGCGGTCTCAGCGACAGGACGTCGGGCAACGGACTTCGAGAAGACACGGGAGTCGTATAACGGAGTCGGCCCGAGTCCCCAACCCCGTCGCAGGACCGGAGTAGACCGGCCGGTTCTTCGGCGGTAATGCGATGGCGCCATGAAGCACGCCTCGCCGCGATTCTCGAGCCTCCGGGGCGACATGCGCCGAGCGCCGCGCCGAAGATCGGCTCTCACAGATGACGCTGGAAGAGAAGATCGACTACATCGGCGGCGATCGCGACTTCCGGCCTGGCCGAGCGCCTGGGCAAGTCGATCGGGCGCGATTGCCGCGCTCGGGGGGTGCACGTCCTTCTCGCGCCCGGCGTCAACATCCAGCGTTCACCCCTCAACAGTCGCAACTTCGAGTACCTGGGCGAGGATCCGTGGCTCGCAGGGGAGACCGCGGCGGCGTACGTACGGGGCGTTCAGAGTGAAGGAGTCCTTTCCACGGTCAAGCACTTCGTGGCCAACAACCAGGAATGGGACCGCGGTCACGAACCGAGGCAGCCGGTCGGGCGACGAGATCGTGCAGTGTACGTGGCCCCCGCCGAAGGGGTCCGTGCCCCGCCCGCCCAAGGAGCTCAAGGGCTTCGCGCGGACATCCCTGTCGCCGGGAGAAACGAAGGACGTTTCGATCGATCTCGAGCCGTCTGCCTTCGCGTACTGGGACGACACGACGAGGGCGTGGCGGGTTGCGGCGGGCACGTACGAGGTGCTTGCGGGAGGGTCGTCGGCCGACATTCGGTTGCACCGACCGATCGACGTGGCGGCGCGCGTCCTGCCCCCGTGAGTTTGGCCTGCAAGTCATTCGGAAAACCGGCTCGAGCGCAGGCCCAGGCTCGACGACCCCGCCGGGCGTCGTTACGGTCACTAGCCGATGGCGAGGCCGTGGAAGGACATCGGTCGCTACGGGGGAGCAGGAATCGAGTTTCTCCTCACCATCCTCATCCTCTCGTGGCTCGGGCACTGGCTGGACACGCGCTGGTTTCTTCATGGCTGGGGCCTGACAGCCGGATTCCTCCTCGGGTGTGCGGTCGCGTTCCGCAACCTCATGCGCATCGCAGGCCGCATGCAACGCGACATCGAGCGCGCGGAAGCGCGCGATCCCGAGGCCGGCCGGTGGACGGTCGACGAGAGCTGGGTCCACAAGGAGCCGGACAAGAGCTCCTCGGAGGACGCCGACGATGGGACCTGAACCACACCGGTTCGACCGACGCCTGCAAACGTCGCTGTCCACCGTGGCCTGGTCCGGAGCGGCGCTGGCCATGACCGGCGCCCTTCTTGCCGGCGCCTGGACCGGGGTGTCCATCGGAGCGGGGGCGGCGCTGGCCTCCGCGAACTTCTGGGCGCTGTCACGGATCGTCGTGGCGCTTCTGCCCGAAGATCGCGCCGGGGCAGAGGCTCAAAGCCGCGCGGGGTGGGCGCTCGTCGCGGCGCTCAAGCTGGGCGCCCTGCTCACGGCCGTGTGGCTGCTGTTGAGAGGTCAGCTCGTTTCGCCCCTTCCCATGCTCATCGGCCTATCGGCGCTCCCGATCGGCATTGCCATCGGGGCGCTCGTGAGCGATAGAAGCGCGACGTTGAAAGACTCCCCCTGAACAGCCCGCCCATGCCCGAGCACACCTCGTTCTTCAGCTATCTCCTCGCGCAGTTTCCTGCGCTCGACAGCAACATGCACAACCTCGGCGAGACGTTCGTCGGCCACCGGCCGTTGGGTGCTCGGGATGCCGAGCCGCTCGTGGCAAGCGTCGCCGTCATGCTCCTCGTGCTTGCTCTCGCTCTGACCGCGCGGCCGGCGCTCGTGCGGCAGCAGCAAGCCGTCGTGCCCGACGCGAAGCTCAGCCTGCGAACGCTCTTCGAGGTCTGGATCGGCTACTGGTACGGGCTGATGAGGGACATGATGGGCCCGAAGAGGGCGAAGCAGTATTTCCCTCTCGTCGGCTCTCTCTCGCTCTTCATCATCGTCGGCAACTGCCTCGGCCTCATTCCCGGGTTTACGCCTCCGACGTCGAACTGGAACGTCACCCTGGGCTGCGCGGCGGTCGTCTTCGTGATGTTCAACTACTACGGCATCCGCGCGAACGGTGCCGCGTACTTCAAGCACCTGTTCGGCCCGTGGCTCGGCTGGCCGTACATTCCGGTCAACGTGCTTCTCTTCGTCATCGAGACGTTTTCGATGTGCATACGGCCGATTACGCTGAGCATCCGTCTGATGCTGAACATGGCCGTCGACCATCTCCTCGTGACCATCGCGCTCACCATGATCGCGCTTTTTTTGCCGGTGCCGGTGCTCGTGTTGAGCACGCTCGTCTGCGTCGTTCAGGTGCTGGTATTTTGCATTCTGACCTCGATCTACATCGCGCTCGCGACCGAGCACGACGAAGAAGAGGCGGACGCACGAAGCCACGGGATCGGCGCCGCCCACGCCGAGGGCGCCGGGTTCTGACGGGCTGTCGGCGGGGCTAGCCGCGCGCTCGAAAAGCGACTAAACACGGCGCCGCCACGCCAGGTGGTCAAGGTTCGCTCTTTTTGCCTGTAAGGAGTCACTGACGATGTCGACTTGGAAGAAGCCCGCCCTCGCGGCGCTCGCGTTCGCCGCCACCTCTCTCGCGCCCCTCGCGGCGTTCGCGCAGGACGACAGGGCAGGTTCCAACCTGTTCGACGTCCGCGGACGAGCCGCCATCGGCGCGGGCATCGCCATCGGCCTCGCGGTCCTCGGCGGCGCGCTGGGGCAGGGGCGCGCGGCGGCGGCCGCCCTCGAAGGAATCTCCCGGAATCCGGGCGCTGCCGCGCGAATCCAGACGCCGATGATCCTCGGCCTGGCGCTCATCGAATCGCTGGTTCTCATCGGATTCGTCATCGCGTTCTTTCTCAAGAACATCGCCGGGTGAGGCGGTCCAGCGCCGCTTCTGGCGGCGCGGCAGGGGTGCACCACGCGGCGGAGCGACGGTGCTCGCCACGGACGACCGGGGCTGCGGCCCTTTTCCCTACCGGACGCGGACGATCGTCCCTGGATCCAGAGCCGTCGGAAACACCGCGGCCCACCCCGCAGGACGAAGGGGCTCGGTGAACGTGAACAACCAGCGCGCGTCGAGCGGCGCGAGATTCACGCAACCGTGGCTTTTCACGCGACCGAAGTCGCGGTGCCAGTACGTGCCGTGGAGCGCGACGTCCCCATCGAAGAACTGGACGTACGGCACGTCCTCCATCGAGTAGTGAGCCTCGGCGTCCTCGCGGCCGACGTTGTCCATGTCGGTCGTCAAAAGCTTCACCCAGATGCGGTGTGACCCTGCGGGAGTCGCGGCTTCGCTGCCGGCTGCCCCCCGCCCCGTCGAAACCAAGGTGGCGTAGACGGGACGGGGCCCCTCGTAGGCGACGAGGACCTGCGCTGCGAGATCGACGTCGATCCAGTGTTCCTCGGGTCGTGTGACCTCGGCGGGAACGGAGGCGAGAGACGGCCGTGCGAGGTCGCGCGCCAGCATCCATTGACCCTCGTCGAGCCGGATCGTCCGGTCCGGTCCCGCTGCGCGGGCATCCACCACGTCGAGCCGAGGCTGGGCGCCTTCCTCGCTTGCGGCTGGCGCGATGGGCACTCGTTCGAATCGAGCGCGCGTTCCGACGGATTTCGTTCGGCGGGAAGGCTCGGACCAGACGCCGGCCTGGTCCGCCACCACCCACGCGAAGTCGAGGACCCCGCCGACGACGACTTCTCCGTGGAAGGAAGACGGACGCGCAGGCGCCAGATCCTGCATCGCCAGCCAGAGACCCTTCGAGGTTCGACCCCAGCGCTTTCCATCGACGACCCGCTGCTCCGCGAGGCCGACCGCCCACCCCCCTTCGAGCTCTCGATCCGCGTCGCCGTCCAGCGCCGCTTCCAGACTCGCATACGCGCTCGTGCCCTCGTCGCGCGATACGAAGTAATACTGGAGCGGCGGGCCTTCGTCCGGCGACGGCGCCAGCGGGGCGAACGGAGCCGACGCGGCGGACGGCGGCTCTTGCGCAAGCGACGGCGTCGGCAGATCGCCACGGGGCGGGTCGGCAGGCGACAGATCCGCGTCGTCCGAGCACACCCAGGCGATCGGCCCCACGAGCCACCAGCGACCCGAACAGCCGGAGCCACGCTTCTCGCCGAAAAAGGGCAGGGACGCTCCCGGGATCGTGACGCCGCGTTCGGCGGCGCCGCGACTCGCCCCCGCGAAAATCGTCAGCGGCGTGGCCTGCCCGTGGTCTCCTGGCTTGGGGCCGACCGAACGCGCCCAGGCCGGCGGCGGCACGTCGCCCTCCTGAACCCACGGGGGGAGCACGACGTCGGCCCGCGCGAGGACCGTGAGGCCCGTCGCCGACGCCATGACGAGTGCGCCGAGCACCGCCGCCCGCTCTCGAGCTTCGGCCGCGTTCACCGGGGAGGCTGCGGCATGCGCAGCCTGAACGTGGCCCCGCGGCTGGACGACTGCACGGAGATCGTGCCGCCGTGCTCGTCGGCGATCTTCTTGACGATTGCGAGCCCCAGGCCGGTTCCACCCTTCTTGCCGCTGGTCACGAAGGATTGAAAGAGCCGGTGCTCGATCTCCTTCGGGATGCCCGGACCGGTATCGGAGAACGAGACGACCAGAGCGCCGTCGCCGCGATCGCGGGTGACCTTGACCACGAGCTTGCCGCCCCGCTCGCCCATCGCTTCGGCGGCATTGCGCGCAAGGTTGTGCACGACGCGCAGCATCTTTCCCTCGTCGAAACGAGCCGTCCCACGCTCCTGGACGTCGACGACGAGCTCGACGCCCCGTCGGGCGAGATCGGCCTCGAGCTCCTCGCGGACGTCGTCGAAAAACTTCTGGACGTACACCTTTCGAATCAGAACGTTCTTCTCGCCGCGTGCGAACTCGAGAACTTCGCGCTGCATCGCCCGGATGTGATCGAACTGCTTGACGATGAGGCGAGCAAAATCGCGCCGCTGCGAGGATTCGTCCGACGCCTGCAACATGTGCACGTAGCCGTTGATGATCATGAGAGGCGTCTTCAGGTCGTGCATGACGCTCGAGAGCAGTCTGCCGATGGTCGACAGCCGCTCCTCGCGCTCGCGGCCCTCGCGCGCAAGCTGCAGACGGATCGCCGTCGACGCGTTCGCCGCGACGAGCTGGACGAGCTCGCGGTCTTCTTCGTTGAACGGACGACCGCCGCGCTTGTTGTAGATGGCAATGGCCCCGAGGGACGCCCCCTGTTCTTCCTCGAGGGGGACGACCAGCGCGGTCTTCACGCGCCCGAGAGCGATCTGCGGATCGAGCTCGGAATCTCGACGAGGATCGCTCGCCGCGTCGGCCGAGACGAGAATTTCGTTGTTGCTCACGGCCCACCCGATCAAGCCGGCGTCCTTCGAGTACGGCAGCCGCTTCATCTTCTTGGCGCGGTCGTCGACCACGTAGAGGGCGCCTGGGCGATCTTCCGTGGCTCGCAGCGCCACGGCCCCCATGCGGGCCTCGCACGCGCGCATCGCTTCGCCCAGCGCGGCCATGAACAGCTCTTCGAGGGAGGCCGCGCGGCCCATCGCGTGCTCCAGGTCGAAGAGCAGCTTCAAATCGCGGACGCGGTGCTCAAGCTGTTCCTTCGTATCCAGAAGCTGGATGTTCTTCTGCGTCACCGACATGAAGAGACGAGAATTGTCGATGCTCACGGCGGCCTGCGTGGCGAGCGCCGCCAGAATGTCCGCGTCGTCGTCGGTGAAGTCGCCGTGCGTCTTGTTCAGCACCTGCACGACCCCGATGATCCGACCGAGGTGGTTCTTCATCGGCGCCGCGAGAATGGACCTCGTGCGGTAGCCGGAGACCATGTCCCACTCGGCGCTGAAACGAGGGTCGCGGTAGGCGTCTCGCACGTGGAGCGGCTTGCCGGTGCGCGCGACGTGGCCAGCGATTCCGTGCCCCACTCTCATGCGGATCGAGCGCACGGAGGGACCCTGAGCGATGCGAGAAACGAGCTCGTCGTTCGCCTCGTCCAGCAGATACAGTGTCGTGCGATCGGCCTCGAGCGCCTCCGTGATTTTCTGCAAGATGAGCTCGAGCAGCTGATCGAGGTCGAGCGTCGTGCCGAGCGCGACGCCGACTTCCCGCAGCGCCTTGCTCACGCGAAGCTCGCGTGCAAGAGCCGCCTCGACCTCCGCGAGACGAGCGTCGAGCGAGCGGGCCGGATCGGACTTCAAGGGCACGTACGCATTCTATCAGCGCAGCCGCTCCCGCCGTCAGAGGCAACTTGCCCCGTGGACCCATCCCAGTCTCTCTGCTGGGATTGCGGTAGAGAATGGTTTCGCGTACGTTGCCGCCCCTTCGGAACGTTATGCCGCGCACCGTTGTCATCACGCCGACGTACAATGAACGGGAAAACCTCGAACGCTTCGTGAGTACGGTACGTGGGGCTCTCCCCGAGGCCGACATCCTCATCGTCGACGACCATTCGCCCGACGGCACGGGCGAGCTCGCCGATGCGATCGCACACTCCGACAGCCGCGTTCGCGTCATGCACCGGAGCGGCAAGCTCGGATTGGGAACCGCCTACCTGGCCGCCTTCGGCCAGTGTCTCAAAGAAGGCTACGACCGGTTCTTCGAGATGGACGCGGATCTCTCGCACGATTCGCGGTACTTGCCGGAGTTCGTTCGCGCTCTCGATGAGGGCTTCGACGTGGTCATCGGCTCGCGCAACGTCCCGGGAGGAGGTGTCGAAGGGTGGGGGCCTGGCAGGCACTTCATTTCCAAAGGCGGCAGCCTGTACTCGCGATACGTGCTCGGGCTGTCGGTGCGCGATCTCACCAGCGGCTACAAGGCGTTCAGCCGGCGCGCCCTCGAGTCCATCGATCTCGCCTCGGTGCGCTCGAATGGATATTCGTTTCAAATTGAATTGACGTACCGGGCCATTCTTCGTGGAATGCGCGTGAAGGAAGTGCCCATTGTGTTCGTCGACCGCACGGCCGGCCGCTCGAAGATGAGTCGAAAGATCTTCCTCGAGGCGGTCGGCATGGTCTGGAAGCTTCGATTCGACGCATTGCGCGGGCGCATGTAGCGTGGACTCGCGCGCTCTCTTTCTGCCGTTGACTGCGCTGGTGCTGTTCGCCCCGACCGCGTCCGCAGACGAAGGGATGTGGCCCTTCGACATGGTGCCGGCGCAGCAAATTGCGCAGCAGCACCGCGTCGCGCTGACGCAAGAGTGGCTGGATCACGTGCGCCTCGCCAGCGTCCGGTTCAACTCGGGCGGCTCCGGATCTTTCGTGTCGGAGCATGGCCTCGTCCTCACCAACCATCATGTCGCGGCCGACTGCATCGCCAAGCTCGCTTCCCCCGGACACGACTATCTCGCCGTCGGCTACCTGGCGGGCAAGGACGGTCCGGAGGTGAAATGCCCCGATCTCGAGGTCGATCAGCTGCTGTCGATCTCCGATGTCACTGCGCAGGTGCGCGCAGCGACGACGCAGGGTGCTTCCGACGCGGAGTCCAATCGCGCGATGAAGGCGCGGATGGCCTCGATCGAGAAAGAATGCCACGACTCGACGGGCCAGCGGTGCGACGTCGTGACCCTCTACGGCGGGGCGCTGTATCGCCTTTACCGCTACCGCCGGTACACCGACGTGCGCCTGGTCTTCGCCCCCGAAGCCGATATCGCGTTTTTCGGCGGAGACCCCGACAATTTCAACTACCCGCGGTACGACGTCGACTTCGCCCTCTTCCGGATCTACGAGCGGCAGCAGGCATTGTCCCCCCCGGAATTCTTGCGCTGGAGCCCGGCCGGCCCGGCCGAAGGCGAGACGGTCTTCACTTCCGGGCATCCGGGACGCACTTCGCGCGACGACACCGTCGCGGAGCTCGACATGCTGCGAGACGTCGTCTACCCGCGCCAGCTCGAGGTGAGGCGCGCGCTGCGCGCGAGCCTCGACGCGTGGTCGGCAACCGGACCCGAGGCGCAGCGCCAGGCCCGCGAATCGATTTTCGGTGTCGAGAATTCGTTGAAGGCGATCACGGGCATGGAAGCCGGTTTGCGCGATCCGGCCCTCGTGAAGACCAAACAGAGCCAAGAGAAGCAGCTGCGTGCCGCGGTGGAGGCGAACCCGGAGCAGCGGGGCAAGTTTGGCGGGCTGTGGGAGACCATCGGCGCGGTGCAGAAGACCTACGGATCGATCTATCCCCGCTACCAGACCCTCGAGGGAGTCGCCGGAACGCTGCTGCGCATTGCGCGCCACCTGGTACGGCTCCCCGCGCAGCGCGCCCTTTCCAATACCGACCGCTTGCCCGAATACCGCGAAACGAACCTCGACGAGCTGCGATCGCACGTCCTCTCGCCTGCCGCCATCTATCCGGGCGTCGAGGCGGCGTTCGTGGAGGAGTGGCTGGTCTTGCTGCGCAAGACGCTCGGTGAAGCGGACCCCGTCGTACGGCAGGTCCTCGCGGGGGAGACGCCGCAGCGTGCCGCCGCGGCGATCGTCGCCCAGTCGAAGCTTTTCGACCTCTATGCGCGTCAGGCGCTGTGGGATGGTTCACAGGCCGCCGTGGACGCCTCGACAGACCCCCTCATCGTCGCCATGCGCGCGCTCGAGCCTCAGGCGATCGCCGTGCGCAAGCAGTACGACGACTCGGTGGAAGCCCCGATGCGTACGCTCAGGACTCGAATCGCCGAGGCCACGTTCGCCGTCGAGGGTACGCGGGTGGCGCCGGACGCGACCTTCACCCTGCGCCTCTCGGTCGGAGTCGTCCGGGGCTACGAAATATCCGGCCGGCGCGTGCCGTGGTCCACCGACTTCGCTGGCATGTACGGACACGCGACCGGGGCGGAGCCGCTCAAGCTCCCGGAGCGCTGGCTCGACGCTCGACCCCGGCTGCCGCCGAAGACTCCGCTGAACTTCGTCTCGACCAACGACATCGTGGGAGGAAACTCCGGAAGCCCCGTGGTGAACGCCACCGGCGAGCTCGTCGGGCTCATCTTCGACGGAAACCTGCCGAGCTTGCCCAACCAGTTCGTGTATCAGGAGACGACGGCGCGCGCAGTCAGCGTCGACGCAGCCGCGATGCTCGAGGCGCTTCGAACGGTGTATGGCGCGGACGCGCTCGCCCAGGAGCTCGCTCGCTCACCCCGGTAGCTTCACGCCGAGCACCTCGGCCTTCTCGATGGCCGGCGGCTCCGCCAAGAGCTCCGGCGCCTTTGCCAACAGTGCCTTCGCGATGTCGCCGCCCAGGTGCTTGTCTCGATCCGAGTCGGTCGCAAATGCGTCGACGATGTAAAATACGGACGCCGTAGTACGAAGCGCGAACCACGCCGGCGTGAACGATTCGTTCCGGGCGAGCGGCGCCGCCCCGGCGAGGAACGCGCGGACTTGCTCTTCCTTGCCGGCCTTGGCGACGAGTCGAACGACGAGCCCCACTTTCACCATGACGGGTCTCCTTTCCCTCCACGCCGTCATCTCGCGGCGTGGTTCACGGCCACACGCGACCGAAGACCCGCTTACGCGGAGTCGCGCACGCCGTCAACCAGGGGGTCATGCGGTCGCGAGCGCCTCGACCAGGCGGGGCACATCGCGCAAAGCGACGGCGCACAGAGCGACCCGCAGCGCACCGCCGCGTCCGGCGATCGCCTGCGGCACGACGTACACGCCCTTCTCGCGCATCGAAGCGGCCTTCTCCTTCGGAGAGCCGTCGAAGACCGTCACGAAAAACCCGCCGTCGTAACGCGGATAGCTCAGGCCGCGCTGGGGCCCGAGGTCGTTGAACGCGTCGACCCGAGCGCTCAGCGTTGCCCTGAGCGCGGCGCGCTCGCTCGAGCACGCATCCGCCAGGCGCCGATCGCACAGCAGACGCGTGATCGCCGCCTGACCGCCCCGGTTGCAATTCGACCAGGTTCCGCGGCACGAGTAGCTCAAGGCCGATTCGACCATCGCCCGTTCGCGTGCGTCTCCGATGCACGCGACGAGAGCGCCCACCCGAAGACCGTAATGCGTGTACGACTTGCTCGCGCTCCACGCGAACAGAACCGCTGCGCTCCCCAGGAGCGGCTGCAGCAGCGGCGGAAGACTCTGAGCGGTTCGGGGGCCGTAGAGCATGTACGCGCAATCGACGACGAGCGCGACCGGCGCTCGGGCGGCGCGCGCGGCGATCACGTCGACGACGCTGCGCCAGTCGTCGTCGCTCATCGAGTAGCCGGTCGGGTTGTGCGCGGGGTCGTTCACGAAGAGCAGGACGCGTCCCTGCGAGGCGAGCTGCCGCGCCATGGCGGTATCGAGCGCGCCGACGTCGAGCACGCCGCTCTTGGAGAACATGTCGAACGTTTCCAGGCGGCGATCGGACTCGTCGCAGAGCGTCTTGTACGGCGACCAGTACCAGCTCGTCGTCAGCGCCGCGTGGCCGGGCTCGAGGAAGTTCGCGACCGCGTGGCGCAGCGCGCCCGATCCGCCCGGGGTCGCCACGGCGACGGCGGACGCGCGCAAGTCGGCCGAGCTGCCGAGCAGATCGTCGATGACGGCGCGCCTGAATTCCGGAGTGCCGGCGATCGGCGCATACGACGCCCACTCGGACGTCTCCACCTCGCGGACCGCGCGCGCCGCCGTCGGCAAGATGCAGAGCTCGCCGCTCTCGTCGAGGAGTACACCGATGGTCGCATCGACAACGGATTCCCCTCGCCCTTTGCGTGCGGTCGCTTCCTGGTGCAGCGAGAAGATGGGATCGTCCGCCGGGCGATCCTCGTGCGACGGAATGAGGTGCATCGGGCGGCAGTGTACTGGAAGGCGACTCGACACGCCGGTTCGGCGACGCCCTCCGGACAGGGCGTCGTCTCGTCAGCACGACTCGTCTCCGGAAATCGACGGCTCGCTCCCGCCGACGAACCGTTCGCCCGAGCGGCGTCGAACGCGCCGGTAGCTGCAGAGTCGCTGCGTCCTCGAACGCACGTGCGAATCGTCACTTTGTCATCCGACGGGCCGCACCCCGTCGGGTCGATGACACCTTGGCCGATCCGCGTATGCGAAGAGCTCCAAGTCCGCGTTCCGCTCCCGAGCGCCGGCGTGGCACGTGGCATGCTCGTGCTCCATCGTCGCGATGCCGCCCCTTGCACGTTCCACCGCTCGCCTTGGCGTCCTCGCGGAACTGATTCTCGTCCCGTGCGCCGCCCGGGCCCAGACGATGACAGGACCGTCGATCGCACAGACATCGCAGACGGCGCCGAGCCGATTTCTCAATTACGGTCAGGCAGATGTGCAATCCCTGGGCACCTCGACGCGTCCCAATGGCTTGAATCCCACCGGCATCAACTATTCGGACTGCGTCAGCGATATGACGCTCGGCTTTCCGGTGATCCTGAGCGGCTTCGGCATGGGCAACACGGACGCACTGCAGATCTGGGCGACGGTAACGGGCACATGCATCATGGATACGCAGCGCGCCGCCCCGACGCCGGCCTGCTGGCTCGTCGCGGACGGCGGCATTCCGACGCAAAACGGCAGTGCGTGGTACTACGTTCGCGTCCAGGACATCGTCGGCCCGCAGCAAGCGCCGCCGAATCCGCCCGACCTGGTCCACGAGGGAGCCTCCGCGTGCAGCGCCCAGCCCTCTTACGCGGCCGTCCCCATCACCCTTTGGTTCGTGCCGCTCATCACCGACGGAACGTACGACCCGAACGCAACCGCGCTCAAGTGGTCGCTGACTACGGACTTGGTCGGTCCGCCCGCACCCCTCGGGCTGAATGTCGGCGCGGGCGATGGTCTCCTCACGGCCAGGTGGACCGCAAATGCCGATTCCGACACGTACGGCTACGACGTTTTCATCGACCCACCCCCCGGCTCACCTGCCGAGATGGCCGCACAGACTCAGGTCATTTGCCCCGACTCCGGCGGTCTTGCGGGCTCCATCGCAGACGCCGGCTCGGACGGCGAAGGCAGCGGCGTGGGGGACGCCGACGACGATGTCGAAGTGGAGCCTTCGATGGGCAGCGGTTCGAGCGCAGTCAGCGACGCCGCCTGCTATTCAGTGAACGTGAGTCAGAGCAGCTCTGCCATGGGCTGCTCGACCACGGTCCTGACGAACGCCCTGATTCAAGACAGCGGTGTCACCACGGCGTCCGAAGAGGTCGACGACGCGGAAGCCGGTGAGCAGGACGGCGCATCCACCGCCTCCGAGTCGGGGGGAATCGCAACCATTCCCTGCCAATACGCGCTGAGCGTGGGCTGCCCCTCGGGGTCCCCCATCTACACCGCGCAGCAAATCACGCTCATTGGCGAGACCAACACCGCGTACACGATCAAGGGGCTCACCAACGGGGAGACGTACGCCGTGGCCGTGGCCGCAGTCGACAATTCGGGGAATCCCGGCCCCCCCTCGGCGCAGTCGCCGGAGACCTGCAACTTCCCTGCGCCCGTCAACGACTTCTACGCCCTGTATCGCGATGCGGGTGGGCTGGCGGGGGGCGGGTTCTGCTCCCTGGGGCAAGGAACGAAGCTCGAGGGTTCGAGCGGGTCGCCGATCGGTTCTTCGATCGCCCTGGGCGCCGCGGCCGCTGCCACGCTGGCCGCAGGACGGCGTCGTCGGCGTCGCCGCGGCGGCGCAAGACCGCCGGTGCACCATGCCAGTTTGGCAGTGCACCATGGATCGCCCCTCACCACCGCTGACACCTTGGCCGGCGAGCCCCCCCGGAGCGGCCCGCGACGGGAGCTTCCGTGGGAAATTTGAAGTGGCATGTGCCATGCTCCGTCATGGGCCCGAACATGCCGCCCTTCGCGCGTTCGGCTCTCTTCACCACGCTCACGGGCGTGATGCTGACTCCGTGCGCGGCGCTCGCACAGACGACATCGACGGGGCCTTCGATCACCCAGGCCCAGCAGACCGCACCGGAGCGCTTTCTCCATTACGGCCAGGCGAACCAGACGGATCTCGGAACGCAGACGCGTTCGAACGGGTTGAACCCCACGGGCATCAACTACTCGGATTGCATCAGCGACATGACCCTCGGCTTCCCGGTGATCCTCAACGGCTTCGGGACCGGCAACACCGACGGAATGCAAATCTGGGCTTCGGTGACGGGCACGTGCACCACCGACGCCGATCGAGGCGTCGGGCAGGTACCGCTCTGCTGGCTCGTGAGCGAGGGTCTGCCGCTCGGGCAAGTCTTCACCGGCAGCACGGAGTACTTCATTCGCGTTCAGGACATCGTCGGCTCCCAGCAAGCTCCGCCGAATCCGCCGGTGCTCGTACACCAGGGCGCCGACGCGTGCACTGCACAACCCTCCTACGCCGCCGTCACCATCACCCTGTGGTTCGTCCCCCTCAGCGGAGAGGGGACGTACGACACGAGCGCAACCGCTCTTCAGTGGGCCTTGAACACCGACCTGGTCGGTCCGCCGGCGCCGCTCGGGTTGACCGTGGGCGCGGGAGAAACGCTCCTTATCGCCAGCTGGACGCCGAATACCGACTCGGACACGTACGGCTACGACGTTTTCATCGATCCACCTCCGGGCTCGCTGGCGCAAACGACGACGGCCGTCACCCAGGTCGTCTGTCCAAGCGCGAGCAGCTCGAGCTCGACCGCCGGTTCTTCGACGGACGCGAGCTCGGCCACGGCGCAAGATGCGGCGCAAGATGCGACTGAGGAGAGCGGCGAAGAAGGGGCCGATGCGAACGACGCGACAACGAGCACGTCCTCCAGCTCCTCGGCGTCCTCGAGCACGACTTCGACTTCGTCGAGCACCAGCGCCGACGCCGCCTGCTTCACGGTCAACGTCGCGCAGGGAGGTCAATCCATCGGGTCCTGCACGAGCAGCGTCCTCGGCAGCGCCGTCGTCCAGGACAGCGGCACGACGGCCGTGGAGGGCGACTCCGGAGAAGATGCCGCCCTGGAGGAGCAGGCGACCGATTCCGGGACGACTACTGGAATCGGCGGAATTGCGACCATTCCGTGCCAGTACGCACTCGACGTGGGGTGCGCCTCGGGAACGCCGATCTACACGGGTCAGCAGGTCACCGTCACCGGCGAGACCAACACGCGGTTCAACATCTCCGGCCTCGTCGACCAGCAGACGTACGCCGTCGCGGTATCGGCCGTGGACAATTCAGGGAATCCCGGGCCGCCGTCGACGCCGACGTGCAACTACCCAGCTCCAGTTAACGACTTCTTCACGGATTATCGGAGTGCTGGCGGACTTGCGGGTGGCGGTTTCTGCGCCCTCAACGGGGGCGGGACGCTCGGTGCGTCCGGCGACTCGCCGGTCGGCTCCTCGATCGTGCTCGCGGCGGTCGGGACGGCCGCCCTCGCGGCGGCGCGGCGCGGCCGGAGGCGCAAGTGACGAAGGCTCGTCCGGTCGGGCTCGCGATCGCCGTGGCGGGAATGCTGTGCGCCAGCGGTGCCGGTGCGCAGGAGCCGGAGAATCCCATCGGCGGCCGCAGCCGCAAGTCCGAATCCCCACAGAACTTCGCGGCCGAAATACGATTTGCGCCGTTCTATCCGGCCATCGACAGCGACCCGCAGCTGCATGGCCAGCCGTTCAAGGATTTCTTTGGAACGGCCCCCCGCCTCCTGGTGAGCGCCGAGTTCGACTGGCAGGCCTACCGCATTCCCCACGTGGGGACCATCGGGCCCGGGTTCGGACTGGGCTTTTCGACGATGAGCGATCCCGCGCAGTTCCAGCAAGAGCACAACGGGACCACCGAATCGGGGGAAACGGGGACTTTGCAGATCGTCCCCTGCTACCTGGCGGCGGTCTTGCGAATCGACGTTCTGTGGCGCCAGGCCCGTGTCCCGATTGTTCCGTACGCCAAGGCCGGACTGGCGCTGGCGTTCTGGCGGGCGTCGAACACGCTCGGAACGTCGCGAGCTGACGGGGTGCTCGGCGAAGGCGAGTCGTTGGGTACCCACGTCGCGCTGGGGATCGCGGTGAACCTGAATCCGCTCGACGCCTATGCGGCCACCTCGTTCGACGACGCCATGGGGGTCAACAACACCTATGTGTTCGCCGAATGGACCCGCGAGGATCTGGACGGTCTCGGGATTCAGTCGGACCCTCTGCGGGTCGGTGGAACGGCCTGGAACTTCGGCCTCGCGTTCGAGTTCTGAGGCGTTGGGCGAGGCCGCGCAAGGCCCGCACAGTCTCTCTTTTTGCCCCGCCCGGCGTGGCGCAATCCCCCACCCATCGATCAAAAGGGATGAATCTCGTCGTGAAGATTCGAGTGCGAATTCGGTTTCGAAATGCCAACGCTGCAGGCACTTATCGGTGACGCGCAATTTCTCGAGACACCCGCTCTTCACTGTCCCTGAACAGCGAACGGGACGGATCAGCCCCAACGTGGCAATCCGCCACAGGATCCGAATGGTCGCGCTCGTCATTAATTGAGCAATTTCAAAGTATTATGCGCTCGGAGTTCGGGGCACAACCGCTGCAGTGTGCGACGGCGCGCCGGCGAGAGAGGGGTAGCCAGACGAAAGACGGCCAGTCACCCCGAAAGGGTGACTCGCCGTATGGCGACTCGTCTCACGCCGGCGCGACACGACTCTGCAACCGAATCGTAAATCGCTGCGAGTCAACAAAAGACCGAGGTCGCTCCTCTTCGCGACCAAGGGCGCTGGCGGGCGCTCGCGGCTTGTCTTCCCCCAGTTCATTTCAGGACATTTCCGAAGGAGAACATCAGATGACCGCGCAGAACAATACGGAGCGACCGAAAAGCAATCGCGGGTTTGCGTCGATGGACTCGGGAAAGCAGCGCGAGATCGCCAGCAAAGGCGGGAAAGCCGCTCATGCCCAGGGTCGCGCGCACGAGTTCACCGCGGACGAAGCGCGCGTTGCCGGCAGGAAGGGCGGCGAAGTCGTCAGCCGCGATCGATCGCACATGGCCGCCATCGGCCGTGCGGGAGGACAGGCCCGAGGGCGAAACCGTGCGCTGCAAAACGCCCGGGAGGCTGCGGCGCGGGCGGATGGGGCCCCTCTTGCAAAGACGATCAGTCCGTCGGAGGCGACTTCGAGCGCCGCGGAGTGATGGGGCCACGGGCGTCTTTGCCGAGCGGCGCGAAGGAGCGGTCGTCTCCCGAGCGCCGTTCGCAGTTTGTCGGCTCGCATTCGCCCCTGGTGCGGCTCGAACGCGCGTGATACGGCGTGGCTCTCGCGGGTCGCGCCTGTAGCTCAGCTGGATAGAGCAGTGGCCTTCGAAGCCACGGGTCGGGGGTTCGAATCCCTCCGGGCGCGCTTGTCGGAACGACGGTCCTCTACGGAGCGTGCGGGTGTCTCCGGGAGCGCCGCGCCCGAAGAAACACGAGGGCCACGACCATCCACGCGACGAGAACCGACAAAAAGAGCAAGGCGTAGGTGACCCGCGGAGGGCGATCGGGCACTGCATCCGTCATCTGCGGCTCGGAAATGGGGCCAGCGGCGGAAGGAGGCAGGGCGAGCGCGCCGTCCGGCCAGCGCCGCTCTGGCCGGGGGGGCGCGGCCTCGGGCACAGGCTTTTTCTGAGAAGAGGGACTTCCGACGACGGCCTTCGGGACCTTCTGGGTCACGGCGGCGCTCGGGGGGACTTTCTGGTTCCGGGTCGCGCTCGGAGGGACCTTCTGGGTCACGACGGCGCTCGGGGGAACCTTCTGGGTCACGACGGCGCTCGGGGGAACCGCCGGGGCGGGCTCGGGGGCGGCTTCGGGGACCGCCTCGTCCAAGAAGTCCGCCATGGTCCCCACGAGGGTGTCCTCCGCCTCCGCCGCGACGTCGGCCGCAATCACCACCGACGGAAGCAACTGCTCCGGAGGCGAGCCCGAAAAGGCGTCGCTCATGAAGTCGGCCATCGTTCCGACCAGCGTGTCTTCCGGCTCGCCCGCCACTTGGTCCGCAATCACCACGGATGGGAGGGCGCGCGGCGACTCGGAGCGGCTTGGGCTCGGAGCGGGGGCCGCGGCTTCTGCCGGAAATTCCCAATCTTCGTCGACCGCATCGGCCCCACTCCCCGCCGGCGGGAGCATCTGGGCTTGCGGCACCGCAGCGGGACTCGTTGGCGCGGCGGCGTCCGCCTGAGCTGGGCTCACATCGGCCGATGAACGCGAATCGGTGCCGGCTGCGGTCGTGCCGGCAGGGGCCTCGGTTGGCGCGACAGCCTCCCCCCCGAAAGCCACCGACTCCACGCGGGCCGCCGCCGGCATGCCCGGTAGCTCGACGGGCGCCACCTGCGCCGCCTCCGCTGGCGCGGCGCCCGCATCCGCGTCGATCACGCTCGCCGGGTTGGCGCCGGCCTCGAGCACCTCGGCGCGAGCTTCGGCGGCCACCTCGGCGCGAGCTTCGGCGGCCACCTCGGCGCGAGCTTCGGCGGCCACCTCGGCGCGAGCTTCGGCGGCCACCTCGGCGCGAGCCTCGGGCGCCATCGGAGCCCGAGCTTCGGCCGCACCGGCGCCGAAACGAGTTTGCACTTGCGCGGGGACCGGCGCTTGCGCATCGCCGGCCATGGCGGCGTCCAGGTCCGCCGCACCCACGTTCGCGGGAACCGATGCTTCCGCCTGCAGCGGAGCCGCGTGTGTCGTCTCGATCTCCGCCTGGCCCGCAACGGGGACGGCCGCGGATGGGTGCGAGCTCTCATCGACCGGGCTCAGGTCGACTGGAGCCGGGGGAGGACGACTGCTGAGGCGTCTCTCGATGCGGCGCAGGGTCGCCGTCGCCATGTCGGCTCGCGGCAGTCTGCGAGACGGCTCCTTTTGCAGCATGCGCGCGATGAGCGAGACCAGATCCGCCGGTGCATCGGGGGAGACGTCAGAAAGCCTCGGGGCCGGCGCCGGCCCGAGCACCCCATCGACGAACGTTCGCCAGTCGGACGAGACCTCGAACGGTAGCTGTCCCGAGAACGCTTCGTACAGCACGCAGCCGAGCGACCAGATATCCATGAGCGGACTGGCGGGCTCGCCCCGCAGTTGCTCCGGCGACGCGTAGCCAAACGTGCCGTGCACCGTTTTCCAGCTCGTCCCCGCGCCCGCCAGCGCGCTGGCGACCGCGAGGTCGAGGAGCTTGGTCGACGGGGACGTATGCGAGTCGAGCGCGATGAAGATGTTGTCGGGCTTCACGTGACGATGCACCACGCCGACGGCGTGAACGCTCGCGAGGGCTTCGCTCAGCTCGATGCCGACCGACAAGACGGCGCCGAGCTGGAGACGGCCGTCCCGACGCAGGATGGCGCCGAGCGGCTCGCCGTCGAGCATCTCCATTACGTAGAAGCATTGCCCGTCGCTCGAAACCCCCGCGGCGCAGACATCGACGACGTGCGGATCGGCGACCTTTACGAAAATTCGCGACTCGCGCAGCTTCTCGGCGAGCTGCCGCGCGTCGGCCTGCGCATCGCCGAGGGTCTTGAGCGCGTAGCGCTTTCCCACGGTCGGATCCTCGACCTCGTAGACCCGTTCGACGTCTCCTTCGCTGATGAGGCGAACGATCCGGTAGACGGTTCCGGGCAGGGATTGACCGGGAAGGTACTCGTCGCGACCCATCGCTTGCGGCCCGATCACCATAGTCATCCCGCGCCCCGGCTTCCGTCACGCAGTGTTGCATCTGGAGGCTTCGTGCGCCTCCCCCCGGTCTTGTCAAAGATGGTGACCGCGGGTTTTCGAGTGGCTCAAAAAAAACCGAGGCCTGTGGCTCGTCGTCCCGAACCGGCAGGGTGCCCGCCCGGCCCGCCGCCCGGGCGTCGCCGGCACATCACTCCGCGGCCGAAGTCCCGCCGCCCACCGGCAGCCGGCCGGCCTTGTCGAGCGCAACGAGCTCGTCGTATCCACCGATGGCCTTGCCATCGATGAAGATCTGAGGAACGGTTCGTCGGCCGGTCGCCTGGGCGAGCCACACCCTCTTGGCGTCGTCGCCGGAAACGTCGATTTCTTCGTAGGTGATGCCGCGCCGCGCGAGCAGTCGCTTTGCCGCGATGCAGTAGGGACAGACGCGGGTCGTGTACAGGATCACGTCAGAAGTCATCGACTTCTCGCATGCTAACTTCTCACGCGCATGGCGGCGGAGCAAACGATCCACCTGGACCGCTATGCGCCCGACGCGAAGACGCTCGTCGCCGGGGCGCAGAGCCTGGCCGACGAGCGCAAGCATGCCCAGGTCGAGCCGATCCACCTGCTCGCACGGGTCATCGAACGCGACCGGGGCGCACAGGAGGTCTTCCGCCGGGCGGGCGCCGATCCGGCTGACGTGGCGGTCGAAGTCGAATCCGCCCTCGGGCGAATCAACAGGACGACAGGAGGTCTTGCGTATCTGTCGAGTGCCATGCTGCAGCTTCTTGCCCGGGCGGAGAAAGAAGCCGGCATTGGAACCGTCGAGATCGCCCACCTCCTCAACGCCCTGACCCAGGAAATTCGCGGGCCCGGAGCCGTCGTGCTCCAGGCGTTCGGCCTCGGGCCCGGAAGCCTGAGGCCGCACATGGGAGCTCTCACGAGCGTCCCACGCGAAGTCGTGCCCGGAGGCTCGGCAGGCCCCGGAGACGTTCTCTCTCGATTCACGCACGACCTCGTCGAGCGCGCGCGCCGGGGAGGGTTCGATCCGGTGATCGGCCGCGACGTCGAGGTAAGGCGGCTGATCCAAATCCTCGAACGTCGCCAGAAGAGTCACCCGCTGCTCGTGGGAGAGGCCGGAGCCGGCAAGTCGGCCATCGTCGGAGCGCTCGCCATGCGAATCGCGGCGGGCGACGTCCCGGAGAATCTCGTCCGGCTCAACCTCGTCGAGCTGGAAACCGGGATGCTGGTCGCGGGGGCGAAGCTGCGGGGCGAAATCGAGGAACGCCTGCGCCAGGTTCTCGCCGCGGTCTCGGGCGCGAACGGGACGGCTGCACGAGCGACCTCCGGCGGCGGGGGCGGCGTAGCGGGCTCCGATGCCAAGGCCGGCATGCCTTCCTCCGCGTGGAACGGCGGCGGCAACGGGAGGGACAAGGCGGCGGGGGCGATTGCGACGGGCAGCAGGGACACGCTTCTCTACGTCAACGACATCGATTCTCTGCTCGGGCAGGGGGCGGCGGGCAGCGGAGTGGGCGACCTTCTGAAGCCCCTGCTCGCGCGGGGCGAGGTGCGTCTTCTGGCGTCGACGACGCTCGACGGCTTGAGAAAGATGCAGGAGCGGGACCCGGCGCTCCTGCGCCGCTTCAGCGTCTTGACGATCGACCCTCCCTCGCTCGACGCCGCGATCGAGATCCTGCGCGGGATTGCCTCGAAGTACGAAGCGCACCACAAGGTGCAGATCGGCGAAGGCGCCATCGTCGCCGCCGTACGGCTGGCGAAGCGCTACTTGCAGGACCGCGTCCTGCCCGATGCCGCCATCGACTTGCTCGACGAGACCGCCGCTCGCAAGCGAGTGGAGATCGACGGCGTGCCCGCAAAGATGGACGAGACCATTCGCCGTCTCGCCTCGCTCAAGGCGCAGGTGGCGTCGCTTGCGGGCGACGTGGACGCGCTCAGCGTCGCGACACGCGAGCGTCTGGAGAAGGAGATGCGGGAGCTCGAGCCGGTGGTGAGCGAAATTCGCGCGAAGCTCGATTCCCGCCGAAACGCGAGGGCGGCCCTGGCTTCGCTGCGCTCCGACGAGGAGCGCCTGCAAGCGCAGATCCGTCAAGCCCGTGACAAGCAGGATTTTGCACGTCTCGGCGAGATCGAGCACATCGAGCTGCCCGATGTTCGACGGCGGCTCGAGGCGGCGATGGCCGCGGTCGGAAGCGAGTCGGCCGGCGCCGCGACCAGCCTCGTCACCGAGGAGGACGTCGCGCTCGTCCTCGGAGATTGGACCGGGATTCCCGTCAGCAAAATGCTCGAGGCCGAGAGCGACAAGCTCCTCAAGATGGAGGGGCGGCTCGCCGAACGGGTCGTCGGTCAGGAAGAGGCGGTGCGGGCCGTCTCGCGGGCGGTGCGCCGCGGCCGCGTGGGCCTCCGTGACCCGGGCAAGCCCATCGGGTCCTTCCTCTTTCTG